>OGYT01001124.1_pt1 | contig 18750 bp, 14 predicted proteins | sample 1576631 | NCBI WGS metagenome assembly OGYT01 (sample SAMEA3541588, study PRJEB24748) | human gut metagenome | biome: human gut; feature: human-associated habitat; material: faeces | place: China | collected 2012
AAAGAAAAACGAACCAAAAAGAAAAAACCTTTTAACGTTTCGCTTACGCTGCACTTGATAAGCCTTCGAAACTCTTTTACAAATTCAGTCTGTACAACGGCTCGAAACGCTTGGAATTTGGCTCGTGCCTTCTGATTACAGCAGGAACGCAATTTGAGCTGTGAGATTGTATTTTGCTGGTCATGCCAAAACCTTCATCCATGTTAGAGATTTTCACGGTAGCTTTAGCTATTAAAAAGAAAAAGCTTTAGATGTGTTTTTGGTTTAAATGTTTGAGCGCAGGCGAGTTTTTAAACGTTATATCTAAATTTTTTTATTTAATCTCTGTACATGAAAAAAATGAACGATATCTACTGTATATTTTATCATTGATGAAGTTTTTCTAAAAATTTTTCTAAAAAATTGTTGTAAAATTTCTTACATTGTATTACAATATGTGTAAATTTTGCTGTCATGACAATAGTATATATAGTAAGGGAGAGATAGAAAATGTTATTGCAACGATTGGAAGCGTTGCCTGTAGGTAGTTTTCATTATAAGTTATTATTCATAACGGGTCTTGGCTGGTTATTCGATGCCATGGATACAGGTCTTATAGGTTTTGTTCTGCCGGTACTCGGCAAGGAATGGGGTCTGGCGGCAAGTCAGATGGGGGCTATCGGTTCCATCGGTCTAGTCGGCATGGCAATCGGTGCAGTTGTCGCCGGTTCAATCGCCGACCGTTTCGGACGCAAGACAGTCTTTTCGGCAACGGTTATTATGTACAGTATAGCGACAGGACTTTGCGCTATATCATGGAGCTATGAATCGCTACTACTGTTCCGATTTTTCGTAGGCTTCGGCCTCGGCGGTGAACTTCCTGTTGCCGCGACATTGATGTCCGAGTTTGCTCCGACCAGTCTGCGCGGCAGATTTATCGTTTTGTTGGAAAGCTTCTGGGGCGTAGGTTGGATTTGCGCCGCCTGCATTGCCTATATGTTCATTCCTGTTTACGGCTGGCATTATGCGTTCATCATTGGTGCGCTGCCAGCAATTTACGTATTCTTCATTCGTCTGCATATGCCTGAATCAGTACGTTATCTCTTATCTAAAGGTAAAGTTGCTGAAGCACAGAAAATCGTTAATGATTTGGAACAGAAACTAGGTGTTAAATACAACGGCGAATTAACTTTAAAACCTGAAGCTGTTACGGTTGAAAAACCGCGTTTAAAAGATTTATGGTCGAAAAAATATTTATCGCGTACCATTATGCTATGGATTGTATGGTTCGGCATCGTCTACAGCTATTACGGGATTTTCACGTGGCTTCCGGCTATCGTTTATCAGCAGGGCTTTGAATTCGTTAAGACGTTTGAATATGTACTGCTGATAACTTTCGCTCAGTTGCCGGGTTATTTCTGTGCGGCATGGCTCGTTGATAAAATCGGCAGAAAATATACATTGTCGCTTTTTCTGTGCATGAGCGGTGTGGCAAGCTATTTCTTTGGTCAGGCGGCTACGGCTCAGATGATTATTTTCTGGGGCTGTGTAATGTCGTTCTTTAATCTCGGTGCGTGGGGCGTTGTTTATACTTATACGCCGGAACTTTATCCGACTGCTATCCGTGCCATGGGCAGCGGCTGGGCAGCAGGCGTCGGCCGTATCGGCGGCATGGCGGCTCCGCTTGTTGTAGGTATCATGATTGAGGCAGGCAGCGATATGCATACCGTATTTTATATGTTTGCGGCAGTATTCGTAATCATTGCCGTTGCCGTATTCAGTCTCGGTATAGAAACGAAGCAAAAAAACTTGGAAAACATTTAACTATAAAGAAAAAATAGCAGGTACAATTTATGTATCTGCTGTTTTTTTTTATATTTTATCGGCAAAATAAAATTGAAAAAATAGATATTTTTTTACTTGATAGTTTGCCGATAGCGGCATAAAATAAATTTAATTAGGAAATGAAGGTGAATTTATGAAATATTGTTCGGTCGAAGAATTTGCCAAAAAATGGAATGTTTCAAAGCGTACGGTGCGCAATTACTGTGCAGAGGGAAGAATAACGGGAGTTTTTCTGACGGGAAAGACTTGGAATATTCCGGAAACGGCAGAAAAACCGTTGCGAAAAAAACGCAGTAAGAAAAGTGCAAATACTTTATTGTCCGTTCTGCAAAGAGAAAAGAAAAGCAGACTTTCCGGCGGAATTTATCATAGACTGCAGATAGATATGACGTATAATTCCAATCATATGGAAGGCAGTATGTTGACGCATGAGCAGACGCGGTATATTTTTGAAACGCATACTATCGGTATGACAAAGACTGCCGTAAATATAGATGATATTATAGAAACGACAAATCATTTTCGCTGTATAGATATGGTTATTGATAATGCAAACAATAAACTGAGTGAAAGTTTTATAAAAAAACTGCATGAAACATTAAAAAACGGAACAAGCGACAGCAGAAAAGACTGGTTTGCAATAGGAGAATATAAAAAACAGCCCAATGAAGTCGGAGGAAGAAAGACAGCACAACCTGAGCAGGTAAGCGGAATAATGAAGCAGTTATTAAAGCAGTATAGTTCTACAGCAAAGAAAACATTGGAGGAAATTATTGCCTTTCATGCAGATTTTGAAACTATTCATCCATTTCAGGACGGCAACGGACGTATAGGCAGACTTATTATGCTGAAAGAATGTTTGAAAAATAATATAGTGCCGTTTATTATCAGTGATGATTTAAAAATGTTTTATTATAGAGGACTGCATGAATGGAATAAAGAAAGAGGATTTTTAATAGATACTTGTTTGACAGCTCAGGACAGATTTAAAAAATTGCTGGATTATTTTCGGATTGTTTATAAGAAGGATTAATGTAAGTGTTATAATTGAATATTAGATAGATAAAATAGAAAGGATGTGATTATATGGCAGTCAATTTAACGGAAGAAGATGTGAAGTTTCGGTATATAACGCCTGCTATTGAAAAAGCCGGTTGGCATAAAGAAGATATTTTTTATGAGTATTACATCACAAAAGGTGCCGTGCAGGTTCATGGCAATAGTGTAACGCGCGGAGCGGCAAAAAAAGCGGATTATATTCTGACTTACGGCGTAGTAAAACAGCCGTTAGCTGTTGTGGAAGCGAAACAGATGAAGTTTCCTGTAGGTTACGGAATGAACCAGGCAATGGAATATGCTCAAATGCTGGATATAAAATTTGCTTATTCGTCCAACGGCAAAGGTTTTATTGAGTATGATTTTTTTACGGGAAAGACAAAAGAATTAAAAATAGATGAATTTCCTGAACCGCAAGAATTATGGCAGCGTTACTGCGTTGGGAAAGAATTGGATGAAGAAACGGAAAAAATTGTGCAGGAACCGTATTATATAGATACTTTCAATAATAAAAAACCGAGATATTATCAGCGTATAGCGATAGACAGAACGATTGAAGCTATAGCTAAAAACCAAAAACGTATTTTACTGGTGATGGCGACAGGAACGGGTAAAACGTATACGGCATTTCAGATTGTCTACAGATTAATTCGTGCAAAGAAAGTAAACCGTGTGCTTTATCTGGCGGATAGAAATATTTTGATAGACCAAACCATAGGGCAAGATTTTAAGCCGTTTGAAAAGGTTATAACTAAAGTTAAAAATAGACATTTAGATAGTGCTTACGAAATTTATATGAGTTTATATCAGCAGCTTGTCGGAGAAAATGGCGAAGAGATTTTTCGTCAGTTTAAGCCAGAATTTTTTGATTTAATCATTGTTGATGAATGTCATCGTGGTAGCGCTAGAGAAGATTCACAGTGGCGAACTATCTTGAATTATTTTAAAGACGCCGTTCAAATTGGTCTTACAGCAACGCCAAAGGAAACGAAAGACGTTAGCAATCAATCGTATTTTGGAGAACCTATTTATACATACAGTTTAAAACAGGGTATAGCAGATGGATTTTTAGCACCATACAAAGTTATTCGTGTAAATATAGATAGAGATATCGACGGTTGGCGACCATATAAAGGACAATTTGATAAAAATGGTTTACAAATTGAAGATAAATTATATTTAGGCAAAGATTTTGATAAAAATTTAATTATTGATGAACGTACGCAAGAAGTGGCAAAACGTATCACAAAATGGCTAAAAGAAAATGGCAGGTATAGCAAAACTATAGTTTTTTGTGTAGATATAGAACACGCTGAAAGAATGAGGCAAGCACTTGCAAACGAAAATAGCGATATCATGAAGGTTAATCCTAAATATATCATGCGAATTACAGGTGATAATAGAGAAGGAAAAGCCATGCTAGATTATTTTATTGACCCTAGCGAAAAATACCCAACGATTGTTACTACTTCAAAATTGATGACTACAGGCGTAGATGCTAAAACTTGCAAATTGATTGTATTAGAAAATAATATAAATTCTATTATAGAATTTAAACAAATTATTGGTCGTGGTACTCGTTTAAATCCAGATTATGATAAAAATTATTTCACTATAATGGATTTTAGAGGAGTAACAAGATTATTCTCAGACCCTAATTTTGATGGTGACCCGATTGTCATAATTGATGATGATGGAAAAGATAAAGATGATGATACGGATAATGTAAAAAAAACAGGAGAAGATACATCAAACGAAGGTAACAATACATTTACAGAACCAGTGGTAAATGAAGGTAAAGTAAAATACCATGTTGATAATGTAGATGTAAATATAATAAATGAACGTGTACAATACCTTGATGCTAATGGAAAATTAATAACAGAAAGTGTCGTTGATTTTACTAAGAAAAATGTTCGTAAAGAATATGCTTCATTAGATGAATTCATTAATGCTTGGAGTAGTACAGCGAAAAAGCAAGTTATTCTCGAAGAATTATCAAAACATAATGTTTCTATAGACGAATTGTATAAAGCTACAGGTAAAAAAGATATAGATGAGTTCGATTTAATTCTGCATATCGTATATGACCAAAAACCTTTGACTAGAAAAGAACGCATTAATAATGTAAAAAAGAGAGATTATTTTGCTAAATATTCGTCTGTTTGTAGAGAAGTATTAGATGCTTTGATGGAACAATACATGAACGAAGGCATAAGAGAAATACAAAATCTTCAAGTTTTGCGTAATAAAAATTTTGCTAAATGGGGAAGCGCGCCTAAAATTGTAAAAATGTTTGGCGGTAAAGAAAAATATTTTAAAGCAGTAGATGAATTAACAAGTTTAATTTACGATAGTGAAATATCCACAAATCAAGGAAATAATGTATATAACCAATAAGAGGAGCAAATAAATTAAGATATGAGTTTAGGAACATTTGTAAAAAACATTCAAAATATAATGCGTGGTGATAGTGGTGTAAATGGTGATGCACAGCGCATTGAACAATTAACATGGTTATTATTTTTAAAGATTTATGCTAAAAAAGAAGAAGAATGGGAACTTTTTGATGATAATTATAAATCCATATTGCCAGAAGAATGTAAATGGGAAAATTGGGCAGTAGATAAAGTAGATGGTAAATCGTTAACAGAAGATAAATTATTAACATTTGTTAATGAAAAACTGTTTAAACAGCTAAAAAATATAAAATTGCCAGCTGATGCACCTATTAAGCATAGAATTTTAAAAGATGTATTTGCAAGCACCAATCAATATATGAAAGATGGTGTCTTGTTGCGTCAATTAATCAATGAAATCAATAAAATAGATTTTGATAATATTAAAGAATTGCACGCTTTTGGTGAAATTTATGAAACCATCTTGAAAAGCTTGCAAAGTGCGGGAAATGCAGGGGAGTTCTATACACCTAGAGCAGTAACTGATTTTATCGTAGAAATGGTAAATCCAAAGCTCGGCGAAACTGTAGCTGATTTTGCTTGTGGAACAGGTGGATTTTTGACTTCTACATTAAATCATTTAGAAAAAAACATGAAAAATACAGAAGATAGAGCAGAATATAATAATGCTATTTATGGTATAGAAAAGAAACCTTTACCGCATTTATTATGTGTAACAAATATGTTAGTACATGATATAGATAATCCTGCTATTTATAATGCTAATTCATTAGAACGTAATGTAAGAGAATATAAAGATAATGAAAAATTTGAAGTTATTTTGATGAACCCACCATATGGTGGAGCTGAAGGAGATGCAATAAAAAATAATTTTCCAGCGGATTTGCGTAGTAGTGAAACAGCAGATTTATTCATATCTTTAATTATGTATCGCTTAAAGGAAAATGGCAGAGCAGCAGTTATTATACCAGATGGATTTTTGTTTGGTTTAGATAATGCTAAAGTAGCTATTAAGAAGAAATTATTTAGTGAATTTAATGTGCATACGATTGTCCGTCTGCCTGCTTCTGTGTTTGCTCCATATACATCTATTACAACAAATATTATCTTCTTTGATAATACAGGAACTACGAAAGAAACTTATTTTTATCGTTTGGATATGCCAGAAGGATATAAACATTTTTCTAAAACAAAACCAATGAAATTAGAACATTTTGCTGATTGTATAAAATGGTGGAATGATAGATGCGATATTAAAGATGAAGAAACTGATACTTATAAGGCTAAAGTTTATACATTAGAAGAAATCGTAAATCGCAACTATGATATAGATTTATGCGGTTATCCTACGATTGAAGAGGAAGTATTATCTCCAGAAGAAACTATTTTAGAATATAAAGAAAAAAGAGCTACTTTGAATTCCAAAATAGATAAAAAGCTCCAAGAAATAGAAAATATTTTAGGAGTAAAATTATGCTAGCAGATAAATTAAGAAAATCAGTATTACAATCAGCTATACAAGGTAAATTGACAGAGCAATTAGCTACAGATGATAAGGTAGAAGATTTATTAAAAGCGATAAAAGAAGAAAAAGAACGTTTAATCAAAGAAAAGAAGATAAAAAAACAAAAACCATTGCCAGAGATAACAGAAGAAGAAATACCATTTGAAATACCTGAAAATTGGAAATGGGTAAGACTAGGAGAAATAGGAATTTGGGAAGCAGGAACAACACCTAGCAGGAGCAAAAGCGAGTATTATATTAATGGAGAAATACCATGGGTTAAAACAGGTGATTTAACAGATGGTATATTAAATTCTACTACAGAAAATATTACACAACTGGCGTTAGAAGAAACTTCATTGAAAATAAAACCAATAGGAAGTATTTTAATTGCTATGTATGGGGCAACTATAGGAAAAGTATCGATTTTAGGTATTGAAGCAACTACAAATCAAGCTTGTTGTGCTTGTATAGCATATAAAAATATCTATAATAAATATATTTTTTATTATCTTATATCACAAAGAGATAATTTAAAAAAAATGGGAGCTGGAGGAGCACAGCCTAATATATCAAGAGAAAAAATAATAAAAACGATAATGCCATTACCATCATTAGCAGAACAAAAACGTATAGTAGAGAAACTTGATAATGTTTTGGCTAATATAGATGAATTGAAAGCTAATGAAGAAAAATTATCTATACTGCAAAAGAATTTCCCTGATAAGTTAAAGAAATCTATATTACAATCAGCTATACAAGGAGATTTGACTGAACAATTAGATACAGATGATAAAGTAGAAGATTTATTAAAAGCGATAAAAGAAGAAAAAGAACGCTTAATCAAAGAAAAGAAGATAAAAAAACAAAAACCATTGCTAGAGATAACAGAAGAAGAAATACCATTTGAAATACCTAAAAATTGGAAATGGGTAAGATTGGGCAAAGTAATAGAATTAATATCTGGAAGAGATTTAACAAAAGATAAATATAATAATAATTATGAAGGAATACCATATATTACTGGTGCTAGTAATTTTAATAATAATAATTTAATTATTGATAGATGGACAGATAAAGCAACATCTATAGCAGTAAAAAATGATATTTTATTAACATGTAAAGGTACAATAGGAGAAATAATAGTATTAAAAGAAGATAAAGTTCATATAGCAAGACAGATAATGGCTATAAGATTGTTATATGGTAATTTTGATTATATTAAATGGTATATAATTTCACAAATAGATAAACTGAAATCAATGGGAAAAAGTATTATACCAGGTATTAGTAGAGAAATGATTTTAAATTATTTAATACCATTACCACCATTAGCAGAACAAAAGCGTATAGTAGAAAAATTAGATAAGCTTTTAGCTGATATAGAAGAATTAAAGATAGAATAAAAGGAGATGTATATATGGCATACTTTAATAGAGGTTCTGAATGGAGAAGATGGGATTTACATTTGCATACACCAGGAACTAAAAAAAATGATCAGTATGAAGGTAAAGATTTAGAAGAAAAATGGGATAAATTTTATAATTCGATTTCAGAATATATTGGAGATGGAAAAAATCCTTTAAAAAGTATAGCTGTTTTGGGAATAACAGATTATTTATCTATTGATAATTATTTGAAAGTAATTAAAGATAATAGATTGCCACCATCTATTAAATTAGTATTACCAAATGTCGAGTTACGCATGGTACCTTTAGCTAAAAAAAGCCCAATAAATATACATTGTATATTTAATCCTGATATAGTAGAAGACCTAGAAGGACGTTTTTTTGGTAAATTAAAATTTAAGAGTGGAAGAACATATAGTGCGTCACATTCAGAATTACGTTGTTTGGGAAAAGCGTATTGCAATGATCGGACTTTAAATGATGAAGAGGCTTATAATATTGGTTTGGGACAATATGTTATAAGTATTGAAACATTAAATGATATTTTTGCTAATGATCCAGAATTGAGAGAAAATACGATAGTTGTAGTTTCAAATAATAGTAAAGATGGAGTTAGTGGAATCATGAAACATGGTTCTCAAATGGATTCTACGAAAAATGCAGTATATCAAATGGCAGATTTAATTTTTTCTTCTAAATTAGCAGATAGAAAGTATTTTTTAGGGCAAGCCAGTGATGATATTGAAACTATAAAAAGAAAATATCATTCATTAAAAGGTTGTATACATGGCTCTGATGCACATGCAAATAAAGATATTTTTGAACCCGATGAGAATAAATATTGTTGGATAAAATCAAATCCAACGTTTAATGGGTTAAAACAAGTTTTATATGAACCAGAGGATAGAATTCGTATAAGTAGTCTTATGCCAGAAAGAAAACCTAGTTATCAAGTAATTAAACAAGTAGAATTTTTTGATGAGAACTTTTCAGCAGAACCAATATTATTTAATGATAAATTAACTTGTATTATAGGAGGAAAATCTACGGGTAAATCATTATTGCTAAATAATATGGCTAGAGTAATTGATTCAAAGCAAGAAAAGGAAAAATTAAGAGTTACTGGTGGTAATTATAAAAGAATTGATAAGTTAAAAGTTATTTGGGAAGATGGCTCTGTAAGTCCAACAGAGAATTTAGATGATGAACATAAGATAATTTATATTCCACAAACATATTTAAATAGATTAAGTGATGAAAAAGAAGAAGTAACAGAAATAGATAAAATAATTCATGATATTGTTTTAATTAATAAAGATTCAAAAAAAGCTTATGAAAAAATGGAAAATGATCTAAAAGATAATAAATTAAAGATAGATAAATGTATTTATAATTTGGTAGATATTTTTAATAAATTAAAAGAACAAAAAGATAAGTTATCTGATATAGGAAATGGTTCAGGAATAGATAAAGAGTTAACGAAATTAAAGGAAGAAAAGGAAAGAATATCTAAAGAACTTTCAATATCAGAAGATGATATACGAAATTATGATAAGGCTATTAGTGATATTTCAAGATTAGATGAAGCGATTAAAAGATGTAATGATGATATAAAAAAGATTGATAAAATTAGCTCTATAGTCATGCCTATTAGTTTAAATTTGCCAGAGTCAGTAAAATCTTTAATAGAATCTTCTATAAAAACTATAACAGAAAAAGCAGATGAATTATGGGAAGATGAAAAAAGAAAAATAATTACTAATTTAAAAAGCCAATTAATAGAAAAAAATGAAGAAAAAAATTTAAGTGAAGAAATTGTAAAAAAATTATCTCCCAAAATTGAAGAGAATGAATCTGTAAAAAATTTAACAAAAGCAATTCAAGATGAAGAAAAGAAAAAAAGAAGCTTTGAAATAATTGATTCTAATATAAAGAATGAACAAGAAAAATTTAAAAGCGAATTAGATTTTCTTATAAATTCTTTTTTGGAATATTATAAAATACGTGATGAATATGCTAAAGAAATTAATGGAAATTTATCTTTAAATAATGAGGATTTAAGTTTTTGTGTTAAGACACCATTTAGAGCAGAAGCTTTTGTTAAACAAATAGAAGATTTATCAGATAAACGTTCACTTAAAGGACAAAAAAATATTATTAATATAGATGATTTTTCTGATGAATGGGTTGAAAAGGAAAATATAAAAAATTTAATAGAAGCTTATTTTAATGGAGAAATACGTTTAATAAAAAATAAAACAATAGAAAATGCTTTAAGGGATATTATGGGTGATTGGTATAATACTACTTATAGGGTATCTATGGATAATGATTTCATTGATGATATGTCACCTGGTAAAAAAGCTTTAGTATTGTTAAAGATGTTAATAAGTTTGGCTGAAAATAAATGTCCTATTTTAATTGACCAACCAGAAGATGATTTGGATAATCGCTCTATTTTTGATGAATTAATTCCATTTATAAAAAAGAAGAAAATTGACCGTCAGATAATTATTGTTACACATAACGCAAATGTTGTTCTTGGTGGAGATGCTGAAGAAATTATTGTTGCAAATCAAAAGGGCAAAAATACTCCAAATAGAAAATATAAATTTGAATACCGTTCTGGGGCTATAGAAGATGATCAGCCATATGATAAAGATAGTGTTTATATTTTAGAAAAACAAGGAATACAACAACATATATGTGATATTCTTGAAGGTGGAAAGGTAGCCTTTGATTTAAGAAAGCATAAATATCGTATTTAAATATATATTAATATTATAGAGAAAAGTAAACTTTATTGTATGGTGTAATAAATTTTATGTTACTAATGTGTAGAATAAATATTTTATAAGAAATAAAGAGGTATAAAATGAATAGAGAATTACCGAAAGCAGGGGAAATCTGGCTGCATTTCAAAAATAACAAGTATTTGATTATAACCGTTGCCGAGCATACGGAAACGGGAGAGATGTTTGTGGTTTATAAGGCGTTGTACGGCGATTATAAAGATTATATACGACCAGTGGATATGTTTATGAGTGAAGTTGACCACGAAAAATATCCTGGCGTAGTGCAGAAATACAGATTTGAGAAGTTCAAATAAGAAAATTTTCCTTACCTTATTTTTATGTTTTACAGAGTTTTTTTATAAAAATTAAAACATCTTAAGATATCAAGATATTTTAGTTCAATAACAGATAATATCATGATATTATTAAGATATTTGAAAATAAGGAGATGGGATGATGATTAAGATACTTTTCGTTTGTCACGGCAATATCTGTCGGTCGACAATGGCTGAGTTTGTGATGAAGGATTTGGTGCGCAAAGCTGGACTTTCGGACAAATTCATTATCAATTCAGCGGCAACAAGCCGTGAGGAGATTGGCAGTGATACGCATTACGGTACGAAGGCAAAACTTAGGGAAATGAATATTCCGTTTACGAAGAGAAAAGCGGTGCAGGTAACAAAGCGAGATTATGATATGTATGATTATATAATCGTTATGGATAATAATAATCTGCGCAATCTGAAATATATCATCGGTGAGGATACGCAGCATAAAGTATATAAGATGATGTCGTTTGCCGGTGAAAATCGCGATGTGAAAGACCCGTGGTATACGGGAAATTTTGATGAAACGTATATGGATATAGATAAGGGCTGCAGAGCACTGCTTGAGCAGCTGAAAAATGGCGGAAATATTTAAAATATATATTGACTTATAGTGGACTGTAAGATGTAGTCTAATACTAACTATAATAATAAAAGAGAAGGTTGTTAGTATGGAATATACTATCTCGGAATTTGCTAAGAAAATAGGTATGACTACATATACTTTGCGCTATTATGAAAAAGAAGGATTGCTTTTGGGCATAAAACGGAAAAACGGCAGACGCGTATTCAGGGATGAGGATTTCATAACGGTAAAAATGATTAACTGTCTTAAAGATACGGGAATGAGCATACATGAAATAAAACAGTATCTGGTACTTTGCCGTGAAGGTGATGCTACACTTAAACAAAGGCATGATATTATTCTAAAACAGAAGGATTTGCTGGAAGAGAGAATAAGCTCTTTACAAAAGAATTTAAAAGCGTTGAAGGACAAGGAAATATATTATCAGAGAGCAGTTGAAGCAGGTACGGAGAATTTTGACAAGACAAGTTGCAATCCGTTTAAACTGATGGATAAAAGTAAAAAAGGTTGAATGTCTAAATAAACGGCATTCAACCTTTTTAGTTTTAATTTTTATTTTGCAGCGATTACTTCAATTTCGATTAAAGCGCCTTTCGGCAGTTTACTAACTTCTACGCAGGAACGGGCCGGATACGGTTGTTTAAAATATGTTGCGTAAATTTCATTTACTTTACCGAAATCATCGATATTGGTGATGAAAACAGTCGTTTTGATGACGTTTTCCCATTTTGCACCGGAGGCTTCAATAACAGCCTGTGCATTTTTTAGAGCCTGATGAGCTTGGGCTTCGATACCTTCTGCCATTTCGCCTGTTGCAGGGTTCAGTGCAATCTGTCCGGAAGCGAATACAAGATTGTCGATTTCTACAGCCTGTGAATATGGGCCTACTGCTGCCGGTGCGTTGTTTGTCTGAATAATTTTCATGATGTTCACCTCGAAAATATTTATATGTTTTTATTTTAGCATAAGTATTGAATATATTTTAAGGAAATTTTTTGCACCGACAGCTTCGAGTTTGCTATAATAAGAAAAATAATACGTTGATAACTAAGGAGAAAAGTCTTGTCTTGAAAGTACAAAATAAAAAAAGTAAAGTACAAAACAATATAATTAAACTGTTTTTTGCTTTAATCGGCGTAATTTGCGTGCTTATCGGGCGGTACGGCTGGGTGCAGATTGTGCAGGGCGAGCAGATGATGGCACGGCTGAAAGGACAGGTGCAGGAAGAAAGTGTTCTGCATGTACCGCGCGGTACGATTTATGATGCGAATATGAAGGAAATGGCAATCAGTACAATGGTAAGTTCGCTGTTTGTCGACCCGAACCATACGGAAAATCCGCAGCAGGTGGCGGCGGATTTGGCACCGATTATCGGAATGAGCAAAGAGGAGATATTGGAGCGTATCAGCAGAGGCGGCGGTTTTGTCTGGCTGAAAAGACAGATGGAGCCGGAGATGACAAAGGCTGTAAAGAACTTGATGAAGCAGAAGCCGGAATATGTGGCATGCCTTGGTTTTCGCCAGGAAAGCAAGCGGTATTATCCGAATGATATGCTGGCGGCAAATGTACTCGGCTTTGTCGGCACGGATGATAAAGGGCTTGACGGAATTGAACAGCAGTTTGACAGTATGATAAAAGGCGAGGACCAGGAAGCCTCCATTTTTACGGATGCGCTGGCACGGCCGATTTTGGACTCCGTATTCATGATAAATTCACCTGTTGATGCCAACTGTAAAAATATTCAGTTGACGATTAATGCACAGTATCAGTTTATCGTGGAAAAGGCACTCGATAAGGCTTTGATAGAACACGGTGCGGAATCGGTTACGGCTGTAGTGATGAACCCGCAGAACGGTGATATTCTGGCTATGGCGATGCGCCCGTCGTATGACCCGAACTATTTTTACAAATACGACCCGATGGTCTGGAAAAATAAAGCGGTATCTGACATTTACGAGCCGGGTTCTACATTTAAATCCATTGTAGCGGCGGCAGGTTTTCAGGAGAAAATCGTTTCGCCGAATGATATATTCGTTGACCCAGGACAAATTGAGGTTTCAGGCAGAGTCATTCAGAACTGGAGCGATGACAGCTTTGGTACGATTACTTTTTTGGATGTAGTCAAAAATTCCGTTAATACGGGTTTTGCGCAGTTGGGGCTGAATTTGGGCGGAGAACGTCTGATGAGTTATGCGCGCAAATTCGGTTTCGGTGAAAGAACGGGCATTGAGCTTCCGGGAGAGGAACCGGGTATTTTATTCGACCCGAAGGATATGGTGGCTTCCGACGTAGCGACTTCTGCAATCGGGCAGAGTATTGCTGTTACGCCGCTGCAGATGGTTACGGCCATGTCGGCGATAGCAAATGACGGTGTTCTTTTAAAACCGCATATTGTAAAAGCTATTTACAATGCGGACGGCAGTGTCTATCAGCAGATGGAAAAAGAAGAAGTGCGTCGCTGTATTGATTCTGATGTGGATAAGACGCTTAAATCGGTACTTGAGCAGGTAGTATCGACCGGCGGCGGTTCAAAAGCGTCGATTGAAGGTTATAATATTGCCGGTAAAACGGGTACGGCGCAAAAAATCGATATGGTGCACGGCGGTTATCTGGAAGGTCATTATATTGCTTCCTTCTGCGGTTTCGGTCCGGTGGAAAATCCGCAGTTCACTGTCTTGGTTGTCATTAATGACCCTAGCGGCGGAAATTATTATGGCGGGCAGATTGCCGCACCGATTGCGCATGATATTTTCGTACAGCTGTTTCGATATGCCAATGTAAAGCCGATAAACGGCAACCAGAATTTACTCGATGAACTCAATAAAAATAATACGCAGTAAGATAAACTTTTATTTTTGTCTATTATGTTGTAAAATTAAAAATGCTACATATAATAGCATTCGTTATAAATTTTTTAAAGGCAGGTAAAAATAATGCTAGATATAAAATTTGTCAGAGATAATCCAGAACTTGTACTGGAAAACTTGAAAAAACGTAATAATCCTATGAACCTTGACCGTTTTATGGAACTGGAAAAGCAGCGCCGTGAAATAATTGCGGAAACAGAAAGCATGAAAAGCCAGAAAAATACTGTTTCCAAGAAAATCAGCGAAATGAAAAAAAATAAGGAAAATGCCGACAGCGTGATTGCTGAAATGCGTCAGGTTGGCGAAAAAATCAGTCAGCTCGATGCTAAACTGCGTCAGGTGCAGGAAGAGCTGCATGATATTCTGCTGCGCATTCCGAATATGTGCCACGAATCCGTACCGGTCGGTAAGGACGATAGCGATAATCCGGAAGTACGTCGCTGGGGCGAGCCGCGTAAATTTGATTTTGAACCGAAGGCTCATTGGGATATCGGGGCTGACCTTGATATTTTAGACCCAGAAAGAGCTGCAAAAGTTACGGGCGCACGCTTTACTTTTTATAAAGGTTTAGGTGCCCGCCTGGAACGTGCGTTAATCAATTTTATGATGGATTTACATGTGGATAAGCAGGGATATACGGAAATGCTTGCTCCGTTTATCGCCAACAAAGACAGCATGACGGGAACAGGTCAGCTGCCGAAATTTGCCGAAGATATGTTCAAACTGGAAGGTATGGATTATTATTTAGTACCGACAGGTGAAGTTCCAGCAACAAATTTCCACCGCGATGAAATTTTGGACGGTGATAAACTGCCGGAATACTACAGCGTATATACGGCTTGCTTCAGAGCGGAAGCAGGAAGTGCCGGCCGCGATACAAGAGGTTTAATCCGTCAGCATCAGTTTAATAAAGTGGAAATGATTAAATTCGTTAAACCGGAAACTTCGTTTGATGAATTGGAAAAAATGACGCATGATGCAGAGGAAGTTTTGCAGCTTCTGGAAATTCCGTACCATGTTGTAAAACTCTGTACAGGTGATATCGGTTTTACAGCGGCTATGACGTATGATATTGAAGTATGGCTTCCTAGCCAGAACATGTATCGTGAAATTTCCTCCTGTTCCAATGTATGCGACTATCAGGCACGTCGTGCCAATATTAAATTCCGTCGCAGCCCGGGTGCTAAACCGGAATTCGTGCACACCTTAAACGGTTCCGGTCTTGCCGTAGGACGTACAGTAGCGGCAGTTCTGGAAAATTATCAGCAGGCAGACGGCTCTGTCGTAATTCCGAAAGTTCTGCGTCCATATATGGGCGGTGTTGAAGTAATCAAAAAACCGGAATAAATTTCTATTTATCGGGCTGTTCATTTTTCTTTGACACAAAGAAAAGCGAACCAAAAATCGCCAAAGGCATAAGATATCTCTAAGCGATAAATCGCAAAGAGCTATCTTAAAACATTTTACGTTTTGCTATCGCTGCACTGGGCGAGCCTTCGCAGCTCTTTTATAAATCTAGTCGGCAAGACGGCTCGAAATGTTTGGAATTTGGCTCGTGCCTTCCGGTATCTAGCACGAACAAAATTTTGAGCTGTTGGTACTGCAGTTTGCAAGTTGTCTCAAAACTTTGTTCCACATTTAGAGTATTTTTACGGTAGCTTTAGCTATTAAAAAGAAAAATTTTTAGCTGTGATTTTAGTTTAAACTGTTTGAGCATAAGCGAGTTTTTAAACGTTACAGATAAAAATTTTTCTTTTTAAAGTGAAAATCTCTAGTGGACTACGAACTTAAAAGTTTCTTTTTCGGCAACTTTTCTTTGCGTTCAAAGAAAAATTGCCTGGCATAATATAGAAATAAATTAACAAATAACTTCTTTTTTATTATATTATGCCAAACAGGCATTTTCTTTAAACCGATTTCTTTGTTTTTAAAGAAATCGGTTTAAAGAAATTTAGAAAGTAAAAATAGCTCATCAAGATTTAAGGTTGATGAGCTATTTTTGTAAGAAGAAATTTGTAAGAAGGTGATTTTATGAAGATTTTAAAATTGATTATGTGTTTTTGTATCAGTGTATGTGTAGTTTCTTCCGTAGTACAGGCTAAAACTGTTACGCTGGATAAGACGAAAGTTCTCGTGCCTCAGGGCTGGAGTACTATTAATGATGATTTGAAATTCAAAAAGGGAACAACGGTGGAATTAAACAGCTACGGCGAAGTTGTAAGCGGCACATTGAACCGCGATATTGCTCTGCGTCCGACCGGCTGGCGCAATATGGTCAACGATTATTATGAAGAGAGCAATAACAGTATTTTTTATCCGCGCATTTTTCATCCGTTTACAAGCGTATCAATTCCGACACCGACCTACGGACATATTCGATATAAAGGCAATAGACCGATTACTTTCGCACCGGACGGCACCGTATTGTCCGGCACGATTGATGAAGAGGTAACGGTAAGCGTGCAGAAGGATAGATACGGTCTTGTTACGTTTAATGACCAGTATGAACTGGCTTTTTATCCGGACGGGTCTGTCAGAAAAGGCAGACTGAATGATGATACGAAACTGCGTCCGTACGGCTGGCAGAGAGGGCTTATCGGTGATGAATTGGCAGGATTTGTTGAATTTAAAAGCGGTAATGATGTAACATTTTCTCAGGACGGTTATGTAACCTCCGGTGTATTGAAAAAAGATGTCAGCTGGCAGCTTTCAAACGGACAGATTATCATGCTTAAAGCAGGCGAAAAAATAAATTTTACCGATATCGGACCGTCTATAAAATAAAAAAAGGAGAGATAATCTCTCCTTTTTTATTTTTAATTATTTTTTATAGAAATCAGGCATTTCGTCGTATTTGATTTCAACTTTTGTCTGTGTGTCGCGGGCTTTGGAAGCGGCTTTTGCCGTAACCTGGCCTACATATCCGTCCCAGGTGCTCGGACCGTCTACGCGGCCGGCTTTGCAGGCATTAATCCATTCTTGGAATTCAATATTGTAAGCATCAACGAAACGTTCCGACCAGTCGTTGCAGATTGGTGTTACGCGTGCGGCATTCGTTCTGACCATAGCGTTTGCTGGTTCCGGCAGATTAAGTACGCCTTCTTCGCAGACAACTTCGCATTTGATATCGTAGCCGTAATGGCAGTTTACGAAAGATTCGACATCGATGCGTACGCCGGATTTCGTCGTCAGATACATGATTTGCGGGTCGCGCAGTCCTTCTTCGGCGTTGCGGGTGGATTTCGGAAATACTACTTCAGCTGTTGCATAATCTTCGCCGATTAACCAGCGCAGTACGTCGATTTCATGAATTAAGGAATTTTCTACGGACATATCCGTTGTGAAATTATGAATTTCCTTATTGCGGTGAGCGCAGTGAAGCATAAGCGGCAGACCGTATTGACCGGAGGTAATCAGTTCTTTCAACTGACGATAGCCCGGGTCATAGCGGCGCATGAAGCCAACCTGAACAAGCTGTTTGCCGCCGGCGATTTCGGCGTCAACAATGCGTTTGCAGGCATCGGCTTCCGGTGCGAGCGGTTTTTCACAGAAAACGTATTTACCGGCTTTGATGGCAGCCATTACATATTGTTCATGAAACGGGTCGAGCGTCGTTACGATGACAGCGTTGATGTCATCGCTGGCAATCATGTCTTCGCCTTTATCGTATGCTTTAATACCATATTTTTCCGCAACGGATTTACAGAAATCAATATTTGCGTCAGCGCAGGCAACGACTTTTGCGCCCTGTAATTTGTAATTAATACGTTCAATATGAGTACGGCCAATCATGCCGGTGCCGACTAAACCAATTCTTAATTCTTCCATTGTTATTATCTCCTTTATATTTTAGAAATTTATTTTATTTACCGAGTAATTCACGTTTAATGCGTTCCAGTGCCTGTGGAGCCTGCTCATCCATTTTTTCCGGGAAGCCGAAGTACGATACGCAGGCGATGTTGT
>OGYT01001130.1_pt1 | contig 18721 bp, 17 predicted proteins | sample 1576631 | NCBI WGS metagenome assembly OGYT01 (sample SAMEA3541588, study PRJEB24748) | human gut metagenome | biome: human gut; feature: human-associated habitat; material: faeces | place: China | collected 2012
ATATGGATGTAACTGATTCAGGAATGCGTTATGAGTATAAAGTGGTTCGTAAGCAGAACAGCAATCCGGAGACCGAAGAGTATGGTTGTAAAATGGTTGCAAAAAAGAAATAGCAGCCATGAGAAATTATTTTGAAAAGATACGAAAAAAGGAACCGTAAAATATGAAAAACAGTTAACAAACTGAAAAATTCATATTTTCACGGTTCTTTTTTAATTAATAACCGAAAGATTCTCCAATCAAAAGTACTTTGATACGTCCTTTGATTCCACTTCTTCTGGTGATGACAACCTGATTACAGATACAGTCCGGAGAAAGACAGTCTGCGCAGGCACCGGTTATGGCACAAGGTGTTTTTTTGTCAAGACGGATACAGTTTTGTGCTGTGGCAACATTATGTACACGGCTCAGGGCCTCGTCTACATTTGCGGCAATTTTATTCATTCCAGCTAAAATAACAACAGTTTCCGGACCATAGATCAGTGCGGCAACACGGTTTCCGGTTCCATCGATGTTGACAAGCTCGCCACCGGTTGTGATTGCATTGGTACTCATAAAATATACGTCGCTGGAAAGAGCGTCGTGATACATTTTTTTTGTTTCATCTGGTGTTTTTGCGGTTGAGCGGTCGATCAGATGGATGGAAGGATCATGGCGGAGCGCTGTCAGCATGCCGGTCTCCTCTAAGGTCATGGAGCCGCCGAAAGATACGGTCTGCCCATCTTTTAAGAATGAAAATGCAAGTTTTTCTGCGTCTTCTACGGTCGGGCAGTAGTAGCCTTCCATCTGGCGTTTTTCAAGGTTTTTGATCACTGTTGCAGCAAGTGTTTCATGGTATTTGCTTTTGATTGTATCCATACATGTACTCCTTTTTATCGTATTTGACATTGGATCGCACTTTGGCAGTCTCAATGTCACTGTGTGCTTCTTTTAGTATAGCACATATTCTTGACTTTTGGGACAGGATAGATAAAATAAAAGAGTTGGAAATGGAGGAATACTATGAGTAAAAACCTGAAAAAGATGATTTCATATTATAAGCCGTATCTGGGAGTGTTCTGGGCAGATATGTTTTTTGCAACGGTATCTGCGGCGGTCGCGCTTGTGATCCCGCTTGTGATCCGTTATGTGACATCTACATTAATCTATATGGAACCGCAGGCGATTTTAGGACAGATCCGTTGGATTGCGCTTATGTTATTCGCACTGGTGGCGGTAGACTGTTACAGCCGTTTTTTTATTGCAAATCAGGGGCATGTGATGGGCGCTAAGATCGAGTATGACATGCGTGCGGAGATTTTTGCACATTTTCAGAAACTGTCATTTTCCTTTTATGATGATCAGAAGGTTGGGCAGCTGATGTCCCGTATTACGACGGATTTATTTGATATCACAGAACTGATGCACCATGGACCGGAAAACATTATCCTTTCCCTGATCAAAATTATTGGTGCGTTCGTGATCTTAATGAGTATTAAACCGGCACTTGCACTTGCCGCATTTGCAGTGCTGCCGTTCATGTTTCTGTTTGCCTATTACATGAACGGAAAAATGCGCCGTGCGTTTCGCAGCAACCGCGAGCGGATCGCCGATATCAATGCACAGATCGAGGATAATTTGTCCGGGATCCGTGTGGTAAAGTCATTTGCGAATGAGGATATCGAAAAAGAAAAATTCCGTCAGGGAAACGAAGGCTTTCTGCGCGCAAAAAAGAACAGTTATTATTATATGGGAAGTTTCTCGGCAGGACTTGGTACTTTTACGACCCTGATCCAGGTAAATGTCATACTTGCGGGTGTCATTCTGATCGCAAAGGGAAGTGTGGATATCAGTGATCTGGTCACATTTTTGCTTTATATCAGCGTGTTTACAGAGCCGGTGCGGACACTAATTGATTTTACGGAACAGTTTCAGAACGGATATACCGGGTTTGAACGTTTTCAGGAGATCATGGCGATCGAACCGGATATTGCAGATAAAGAGGATGCAAAAGAGCTGGTCAATGTCAAAGGCGATATCAGCTTTGAGGATGTATCTTTCCAGTATGAGGAAAATACGGAATGTGTGTTAAATCATATTAACCTGAACGTTCCGGCGGGGGCTTATATGGCACTTGTGGGGTCGTCAGGAGCCGGAAAGAGTACACTGTGTTCACTGATTCCGAGGTTTTATGATGTGACGGCAGGAGCAGTTAAGATTGATGGCTGCGATGTCCGGGATATCAGGTTAAAGAGCCTGCGCGACCATATAGGTATCGTACAGCAGGATGTGTATCTGTTTGTCGGAACCGTTTTTGATAATATCCGTTATGGAAAACCGGATGCAACACGTGAGGAAGTGATTGAAGCGGCGAAAAATGCCAATGCACACGATTTTATCATGTCGCTGCCAAATGGGTATGAAACAGATATCGGACAGCGGGGAATCAAACTTTCCGGCGGGCAGAAACAGCGTTTGTCCATTGCAAGGGTATTTTTAAAGAATCCACCGATCCTGATCTTTGATGAGGCGACGAGTGCACTTGACAATGAAAGTGAGAAAGTCGTGCAGGATTCTCTGGAAAAACTGGCAAAGAATCGTACAACATTTGTGATCGCACACCGGCTTTCCACAATCAAAAATGCACAGCGAATCCTGGTTTTGACGGAGGAGGGCATTGCGGAGGAAGGAACGCATGAGGAACTGTTAGAAAAAGGCGGTGTGTATGAAAAACTGTATCAGATGCAGTTTCATAAATAAGAGTGCTGTGTAGAAGAGAAGTGTATAGCGTAAAATATAAAAGTTTCATGAAATCCATGCAAAAATTTGCAAAAGAGGAAAAACTAGAGTAAAATAGTAGTGTTTGTGAAGGGAGAGATAAGACAATGACAAAAATTGATATTATATCTGGTTTCCTTGGAGCCGGAAAAACAACATTTATTAAAAAAATGATCGAGGAAGTTTTTAAGGGCGAGAAGATCGTTCTGATTGAGAACGAATTTGGTGAAGTCGGCATTGACGGAGGATTTTTAAAGGATGCAGGAATTGAGATCACAGAGATGAATTCCGGATGCATCTGCTGTTCCTTAGTAGGCGATTTTGGTAAAAACTTACATGAAGTCATCGAGAAGTTCCATCCGGACCGTATTTTGATCGAGCCGTCCGGTGTTGGTAAATTATCCGATGTTATGAAATCTGTCATCGACGTGGAAAAAGACGAGGATGTCAAATTAAACGGACTGATCACGGTTGTAAATGCATTAAAGGCAAGCAAACAGATGAAAGCATTTGGTGAATTTTTCAACAACCAGATCGAATATGCGACAACGGTTGTCTTAAGCAGAAGCCAGAAGGCAACACCAGAGCAGTTAGAGCTGTGTGTAAAACAGATCCAGGCATTAAATCCGAAAGCTGCTGTTATCACAACTCCATGGGATGAGATCAAAGGCGAACAGATCTTAAAAGTAGTGGAGGGACAGGACTCTCTGGAAGTAAAACTTCTCGCAGAGCAGCATGCAAAAGAGGAAGCTTTAGAACATGAGCATGAGCATCATCATGACCACGACCACGAAGAGCATGAACATCACCATGATCACGAAGAACATGAACATCACCATGACCATGATCACGACCACGATCATGAGGAGCATGACGAGAACTGCACCTGCGGCTGCCATGATCATCATCACCATCATCATGCAGATGAGGTATTTACAAGCTGGGGCAAGGAGACACCTCATAAGTTTACAAAAGAGCAGATTGAGGAAGTGTTAAAGACACTCTGCGAGACAGACGACTACGGCGAGATCCTTCGTGCAAAAGGTATGGTAGCCGATGTGAATGGTTCCTGGATCTACTTTGACATGGTTCCGGGTGAGTACGAGATCCGTGAGGGAGAGCCAGATTATACCGGAAGACTCTGTGTGATTGGTACACATATTGACGAACACAGATTAGAGGAACTGTTTGGAATCGCGTAAAAGCGGGAAAAAGTTACTCAGGAATGGAGATTTATATGAACGAAATACCAGTATATTTATTTACCGGTTTTATGGACAGCGGCAAGACGACTCTGGTGAAGGAGACGTTATTTGATGATGGTTTCACTGAGGGTGGAAGAAGTGTTGTGATCTGCTGTGAGGACGGAGATGTCGAATATGACGAGGAGGAGTTAAAAAAAATCAACGCCAGACTTGTCATGGTAGAAAATGAAGAGGATTTTACCGAAGAGTTTTTAAACAAAGTGCAGGCGGAATATCTGCCGGAGCAGGTGTTTATCGAATACAATGGTACCTGGGGAATGGGAACACTGATGGATATGGAACTCCCGAAACACTGGGTGATCGTACAGCAGTTAGCGACTGTGGATGCGACAACGTTTGACATGTATCTTGCAAATATGCGTACCATGGTAATGGAGCAGTTATTTCAGGCAGATGTCGTGATCTTTAACCGCTGTGATGACAGCACGGACAAAGGCAAATGCCGCCGTAATGTCAAGGCACAGAACCGCAAGGCACAGCTCGTCTTCGAGCGTGAGGACGGCAGCTTGGATGAACGTCCGGAGGAACTTCCGTTTGATCTTTCTGCGGATGTGATCGAGATCACCGATGCAGACTATGCAATCTGGTACATGGACTGTATGGATAATCCGAAAAAATATGAGGGCAAAAAAGTATCTTTCCTGGCATTGGTATACAATCCGGAAAAACTTAAAAAAGGAGTGTTTGTGCCGGGACGTTTTGCGATGACATGCTGCATCGAGGATGTGACATTTATCGGATTTAAGTGTAAATATGTGGATGAGGACAAGATCCCGCACAAATCCTGGATCAATATCACTGCGGAAGTGCATGTGGAATTTGCGAGAGAGTATAAGGGAAAAGGACCGGTACTTTATCCGGTATCCATCGAACCGGCAGAAAAACCGGAAGATGAGCTGGTATATTTCTCGTAAACCGGATATGTTCTGCATGTGTAAGCTGGGAAGAATAATCGCTGTTGGTCACACTTGGAGATGTGAACAGCAACAAATAGATGCATAGGAAAAGGACAGAAGTTGGAAATCCGAAGATTCCAGTTTCTGTCCTTTTAAAATTTTTAGTAATCAGATATTATTTTTTGTGTTCTTGTTTTTCTTTGAGCCTATTCTTCCTTGATTCCATGTTCACGCATATACTCACCAATCTTTTTATCGGAACCTAAGATATGATTGATCAGCCAGCCGGACAAAAAATTGATCAGGTCAATCAGATATTCCTGCTGATTGTCATCCATTTCGTCCAAATCTGTTAAATCAACCTCAACAAGACGTTCCACGAAGGCAGTATGTGCACGTTTCTGAGCACTGATTTCCGGATAATGGATGCGTTCCATGAGATTTTCTTCATCACGGAAATGAAATTCTGTATAGTCTTTTAATTCTACAAGCAGGTGCATGATCTCATCATATTTGTCATGCAGAAGTTCTGCGTGAATCAGATCGTTGGTATCGTGAATGATCTCAAACAGCCGTCGGTGCTCAGTATCAATTAACTCAACGCCGGTTTTGTATTTTTCGCAAAATGCAAATGGATCTTCTTCATCAGCAGAAATAGAAGACATTTTTCCGATCATCGTATCACTGCTTAAGATATGCCGGTATAACCAGCGAGCCAGATAAGCCAGCAGGTCGTTTAGGGATTGCCTTGCTGCTTCCGGGGAAGAAGTATCCAGAGCAAAAGTGTTGATTTTTTTTGTAAATGCTTCATGTTCTTTTTTTTGGATCGGAAGCTCAGGATCATGAATATGCTCCATGTAAGCTTCCTCATGGGCGAAATGTGTTGCGGCGTAATTTTTCAATCCGGAAACCAGATTCTTGGAGATAACAGAGATATCTGAACTTTCTTTTGAAAGGTCAATCGCTTCATTTATCATCTGAAATAACCGACGATGCTCATTATCAATCTCGTCAATTCCAATTAAATAGTCGTCTGTAAATTTATACATTATAAAATCCTCCATTCCGTGGTAAATACCACTTTTCTTTTGAATAAAAATATGGATTTCCCAGCCCATAATTATATTTATGGAGTTATATGGGATAATACATCAACATTATAACATGAATCCGTGTGAGAAAAAAGTAAATAAAAAAGAAAATAAAAAATGTGTTGACAAAATCACTTTAATATATTAAAGTATACCCATAAAGAAAAACCGTTGAGAAAGAATAGTAAGCATTTTTTGATATTACAGAGAGCTGCAGGTGGTGGGATTGCAGTATGGATGGATTTGCTGAATGGACTTTTGAGGGCGGCCTGAACAGGATTTAGTAGGCGCCGCCGGGAACCGGACCCGTTACCCATCCGGCATGTATGGTTGTACATGAAGTGAGTGGACTTTTCAGTCAATATGAGTGGTACCGCGATAATAGATACTATTACCGTCTCAGGCAAGAACCTGAGGCGGTTTTTTAATGTAAAATTCATTTACATTGTAAACGAAAGTTTGCATGATGACGAATTCCACCTCTCGAAACGGCTTTTTCCAAATTTAAAATCTGGAGGGAACAAGTGCGAAAAATAGAATTTTTCGCACACAGGATTTGTGCTTATGCACAAACCTGTAATGCGCAGAGAACGGCGCAGAAAGGGGAAAGAAATGAAAAGAAAAATGATGGCAGCAGTATTAATGATGGCAATGACAGCAGGTGTGCTTGGTGGATGTGGAAACAGCACGGGAAATAATGCGAAAACAGACACAAATGCACAGAATAATGCAAATACCGCAGAAATAAAAGAGAATGCCAATGCGGATGTGACAGAGATCGCCAATGCAGATGGCACGGTATATAAAGTTGGTATCGTCCAGTATGTAGATGATGCTTCCTTAAACCAGATCGAGAAGGCGATCGAGGCAGAGCTTGATGCAAAAGGTGCAGAACTTGGTGTGACATTCGATTATGCAGATTATACCTATAATGGTCAGGCAGATTCCTCTACCTTAAATCAGATCGCAACGGATCTGGTTGCAGAAAAAGTGGATGTGATCATCCCGATCGCAACACCGGCAGCCATGATCATGCAGAATGCGACAGAGGACAATCAGATCCCGGTTGTATTCTCCGCAGTATCAGATCCGGTCAGCGCAGGACTTGTCGCAGATTTAAATGCACCTGGTGCAAATATCACAGGTACGTCCGATGCACTTGACACCACGGCTGTTATGAAACTGATCACGGCAGCCAACCCGGATGTAAAGAAAATCGGACTGTTATATGATAAGAGCCAGGATTCCTCAAAAGTGCCGGTTGCAGATGCAATCGCTTACTGTGAGGAAAACGGTATTGAATATATTGAAAAGACAGGAACCACCAATGCAGAGGTATCTGCAGCAGCAGATGCGCTTGTGGCAGAAGGGGTAGATGCAGTATTCACACCGACCGATAACACAATCATGACAGCCGAGCTTGCAATCTTTGAAAAGTTTGCAGATGCAAAGATCCCGCACTATACAGGAGCTGATTCCTTCGCGTTAAACGGAGCATTCTTAGGATATGGCGTCAATTATACAGAGCTTGGAACTGCAACGGCAGATATGGCAGCAGACATCCTTGTAAATGGTGCTGATCCTGCAGCAACAGCAGTCCGCACATTAGACAGTGGTATCGTGACTGTCAACACGGAGACAGCTGCAGCCGTTGGCATTGATGACAGTGTATTTAAAGATATGTGTGAAGAATTAAAAGAAGTTACAACCGCAGAAGAATTTGAATAAAAGCGGAATAGAAGAAAAACGGAACCGGAGGGGATTATGGGTTCGATCATTACACTTTCCATTGTACAGAGCGCATTAGAACTTGGATTTATCTATGCACTGGTTGCGCTTGCATTATTTGTATCATTTTCCATATTAGATATTGCGGATCTGTCAACAGACGGCTGCTTTACATTAGGCTGTGCAGTCTGTGCGACGGTGACGCTTGCCGGACATCCGGTGTTAGGACTGTTTGCGGCGGCGGCAGCAGGAGTTGTATCGGGATTCGTTACTGCATTTTTACAGACCAGAATGGGTATTCAGTCCATCTTAGCTGGAATCATCGTAAATACAGGATTATACACGATCAACATTGCGGTGATGGGTTTTGCATCCAATATCAATCTTTTTTCCTGTGACACGGTTTTTTCATGGGCGAAAGATCATATCGGGGGAACCTGGTATAAACTGATCGTTGCAGCTGTATTTGTTGTGATTGTCGGTGTGATACTGGCATGGTTTTTAAATACGAGACTGGGACTTTCCATCCGTGCGACCGGCGATAACCCGGATATGGTAAGGGCATCAAGTATCAATACCGGACTTATGATCACGATCGGACTTTGTGTTGCGAATGCCATGACCGGACTTTCCGGCGGACTGCTCGCACAGTATCAGAAATCCTGTGATATCAATCTTGGAACTGGAATGGTAACGATCGCACTTGCGAGTCTGATCATCGGGGAGTCGATCATCGGAAAAGGCGGTGTGTTAAAGCGTGTGATCGGCGTGGTATTAGGAAGCTGCCTGTACCGCTTTATCGTAGCGATTGCTTTAAGAGTAAATGTTCCGGCAGAATGTTTAAAACTGGTATCATCACTTATCGTTGCATTTGCGATCGCACTGCCTTATCTGAAAAAGCAGGCAGCGTTTATGAAACAGCGCCGCCTTGCAAAGGCAGAAAACCAGTTATATATGGAACAGATCCAGAAACAGAACCAGAAGAAGGAGGAACCGTGATGTTAATTATGAAAAATGTCAGCAAGACCTTCAATCCGGGAACTGTCAATGAAAAATGCGCATTAAAAAATCTGAATCTGGAATTGAAGGATGGCGACTTTGCAACAATTATCGGAAGCAATGGAGCAGGTAAATCTACATTATTTAATGCAATCACCGGAGCATTTTTTATCGACCGGGGACTTATTGTGTTAGATGGGGAGGATATCACTTACCAGAAAGAACATGTGCGGAGCAAGGTGATTGGTCATTTGTTTCAGGATCCTTTAAAGGGAACCGCGCCGCATATGACGATCGAGGAAAATATGGCACTTGCCTATCTTCGCGCCAAAACCTCAAAAAATGCATATTTCAGCCGTATCAATGCGGCGGATAAGGCAAAATTCAGGGAGCACCTTGCACTGCTTGATATGGGGTTAGAGGATCGCATGAAGCAGCCGGTAGGACTCCTTTCCGGAGGACAGCGCCAGGCACTGACGCTTCTTATGGCGACGATGGTCACACCAAAGATCCTGCTGTTAGATGAGCATACGGCGGCATTGGATCCGGCAACCGCAAAAAAAGTGCTCGACCTGACCAAACAGATCGTTGCAGAGAGAAAGATCACCTGCCTTATGGTAACCCACAATATGCACCAGGCATTAGAACTTGGAAACCGTACCCTGATGATGGATTCCGGAAATATCATCTTAGATGTGAGCGGAGAAAAACGTGCGGGCATGACGGTGGAGGATCTGTTAGAGCAGTTTGCGGTCTGTGCCGGAAAGCGTTTGGACAATGACAGGATCCTGTTTTCGCAGGCGGAATGATGGTTAGTCAACGACAGGATCCTGTTTTCACAGGCAGAATAAGGGAAAAATAGGATTTTTTGCAGGATCTGGCAGTAATAATTTGAGAAAAAACAGAACTAATTGAGAAAAAATAGAGGAAAGCCGTTGAAATTTAACGTGTTTTCCTTTATTATGTTAAAGTATGAAAATAAATACTTTGACGGGCATGTTGATGTATATAAAAATGTTAGGAGGAGACCATGTATCCAATCGTAAGAAGAGAAAAACTGGCAGATAAGATTTATCTTATGGATGTCAAAGCACCTCGTGTGGCACAGTACTGTGAGCCGGGGCAGTTTGTAATTGTAAAGATTGATGAGGAGGGCGAGCGTATTCCGCTTACCATTTGTGATTATGACAGGGAAGCAGGTACGATCACGATCGTATTCCAGACTGTCGGAGCATCTACAGAGCGTATGGCATATTTACAGGAAGGAGATGCATTCCAGGATTTTGTAGGCCCGCTTGGATGTGCGTCTGACCTGATTGACGAAGATATTGAAGAATTAAAGAAAAAGAAGATCCTTTTCGTTGCCGGAGGTGTTGGTACAGCACCGGTATATCCGCAGGTAAAATGGCTGCATGAGCACGGTGTGGACTGTGATGTGATCATGGGATCTAAGACAAAAGATCTGTTGATCTTAGTAGACCAGATGAAAGAAGTTGCGACAAATCTCTATGTGACGACCGATGATGGTTCTTATGGATTCCACGGTATGGGAACTAATCAGTTACAGGAACTCTGGGATGCAGGAAAACGCTATGATCACTGTGTAGCGATCGGACCGATGATCATGATGAAATTCGTATGTAAGCTGACAAAAGAGCTTGGAATCCCGACCGTTGTTTCCATGAACCCGATCATGGTAGACGGAACCGGAATGTGCGGTGCATGTCGTCTGATAGTAGGCGGGGAAGTAAAATTTGCCTGCGTGGACGGACCGGAGTTTGACGGGCATCAGGTTGATTTTGACCAGGCGATGAAACGTCAGGCACAGTACAAGACAGAAGAGGGAAGAGCGATGTTAAAGCTGCAGGAAGGTGATACACATCACGGCGGCTGTGGCAACTGTCAGTAGGGTTGAGCGTTTGAAAAGGAGATAGAGAGAATGGACGTATTAAATAGAGTACCGGTTCGCGAGCAGGAACCACAGGTTCGTGCGGCTAACTTTGAAGAGGTATGTTTAGGATATAACGAGGAAGAGGCAAAAGCTGAGGCAGCACGCTGCTTAAACTGTAAAAATGCGCAGTGTATGAAGGGCTGTCCGGTATCTATCAATATCCCGGCATTTATCGCACAGGTAAAGGAAGGAAACTTTGAGGAGGCATATCACATTATCAGTCAGTCTTCCGCACTTCCGGCAGTCTGCGGACGTGTCTGCCCACAGGAGAGCCAGTGTGAAGGAAAATGTATCCGCGGAATCAAGGGTGAACCGGTTGCAATCGGTAAATTAGAGCGTTTTGTTGCCGACTGGGCAAGAGAAAATGGTATTAAACCGAAAAAAGCAGAGAAATTAAACGGACATAAGGTTGCAGTCATCGGTTCTGGCCCTGCAGGTTTAACCTGTGCCGGAGATCTGGCAAAACTTGGCTATGATGTGACAATCTTTGAGGCACTTCATGAGGCAGGCGGTGTACTGATTTACGGTATCCCGGAGTTTCGTCTTCCGAAACAGAAGGTTGTTGCTGCTGAGGTGGAAAATGTAAAAGCACTCGGTGTTAAGATCGAGACAAACGTTGTTATCGGAAAATCTGTTACAATCGATGAATTAATGGAAAACGAGGGATTTGAGGCCGTATTTATCGGTTCCGGTGCCGGACTTCCAAGATTTATGGGTATTCCTGGCGAGCAGGCAATGGGTGTATTTTCTGCAAATGAGTTCCTGACCAGAAACAACCTGATGAAGGCATTTAAAGATGAGTATGATACACCGATCAAAGCAGGCAAGAAAGTTATCGTTGTCGGCGGCGGTAACGTTGCTATGGATGCTGCGAGAACTGCAAAGAGACTTGGCGCGGAGGTACATATCGTATACCGCCGTGGCGAGGAAGAGCTTCCGGCGCGTGTGGAGGAAGTACATCATGCAAAAGAAGAGGGCGTGATCTTTGATCTGCTCCAGAACCCGACAGAAATTCTTGTAGATGAGAATGGCTGGGTAAAAGGCGCGAAAGTCATTAAGATGGAACTCGGTGAACCGGATGCATCCGGAAGAAGAAGCCCGGTAGAGATTCCGGGATCTGAGTATGAGATCGAGGCAGATACCGTGATCATGTCACTTGGAACTTCCCCGAACCCGCTGATCTCTTCCACTACAAAGGGACTTGAGATCAACCGCAGAAAATGTATCATCGCAGAGGAAGAAAACGGTGCTACCTCAAAAGCCGGTGTATTTGCCGGTGGTGATGCCGTAACCGGAGCTGCAACTGTAATTCTTGCCATGGGTGCAGGAAAAGCTGCCGCAAAGGGAATCGATGAATATCTGAGCAATAAATAATAGACCAGTGATGGTAAAAATGCCGGAGTCAGTGGAAACTGCTGATGTCCGGCATTTTTTCTTAAAAACTTTTTTTTATAAAAATTTCTTAACACATCTAAAATATTCCTTAAATCTTATCCAAAACCTACTTTTTTTCAAAAATATTGGTTATACTTGTAAGCAAAGTTATGATGAATTGTAAATGAGTCAGAGTGACAGTGAGGAATACTAAGAGGTATAGCTATATGGAGGAAAATGTGAACCAGACAGAGAAAGAAATGGCAGAAAACGAAAAACAGAATCAGACGGGAAAAGAAGTGGCAGAAAACGAAAAACAGAATCAGACGGGAAAAGGAGTGGCAGAAAATGCAGACCGGGAACAGACAGAAACGATCCGGGAACAGACAGAAACGATCCGGGGACTGACCGCACAGCAGGTGGCAGAGCGGAAAGAAAAGGGTCTCTGGAATAAAAAAGCGGAGTCGGCGACAAAGACGACGAAAGAGATCGTAAAATCAAACGTATTTACATATTTTAACCTGATATTTTTAGTGATCGCGTTATTGTTAATCGGCGTTGGTGCTTTCCGGGATCTGACATTTCTTCCAATCATTGTTGCAAATACGCTGATCGGAATCGTGCAGGAGATCCGCTCGAAAAAGGTTCTGGATGATCTGTCTATCTTAAACAGTCCGAAAACACGGGTAATCCGGGAGGGCAGTAAAAAAGAAATACCGGCAGAAGAACTGGTGATGGATGATATTGTGGAACTTTCTGCGGGCGGGCAGATACCGGCGGATGCAGTTGTGTTAGAAGGGCAGTTAAATGTGAATGAATCGCTTCTTACCGGAGAGTCAGATGAGATCGTAAAGAAAAGCGGGGACGAACTTCTGTCTGGCAGTTTTGTGGTGTCAGGAAGCTGTCTTGCACGACTGACAAAGGTTGGAGAAGAGTCTTACATATCGAAATTGACCCATCGGGCAACCCAGACAAAAGAAGGGGAACAGTCAGAGATGATCCGTTCTTTAAACCGTCTGGTACAGGCAGTTGGTATTGTAATCATTCCGATCGGTGTGGTTCTTTTTGTGCAGCAGTTTGTGTATGCAGGTACTCCTTTGCGGGACAGTGTAACAAGCATGGTGGCTGCGATCCTTGGTATGATACCGGAGGGACTTTATCTGTTAGCAAGCGTTGCTATGGCGGTAAGTGCCATGCGTCTGGCAAAACAGCAGGTTTTAATCCACGACATGAAATGTATTGAGACGCTAGCGAGAGTGGATGTACTCTGTGTGGACAAGACGGGAACGATCACAGTTCCTGACATGGAGGTAGATACTTTTGTTCTCACAGAAGATCTGATGAAAACGGTTCCGGATGGAGATGATGGTACCAGGGTTTATGTCGATGCAGGAGACAGGGAAGAACAGGAACAGAAATATCGACAGGTCAGAGAAAAAATCGCTGAATTTGCTGTAAACATGAATGCAGATAATGCAACGATGGAGGCGGTCAAAGCATACTTTAAGACAGGGAATACCGTGAATATAAAAAAAGCAGACAAAGTGTTTGCATTTTCATCCAAAACAAAGTACAGCGGAATCATTTCCGGGGGAGACAGTTATCTGATCGGGGCACCGGAGTTTGTGCTTCGGGAAGATTATGAGCATTATAAAGAAAAAATTGAAGCATACAGTGAGAAAGGATATCGTGTCCTTGTGTATGGCAGATACGAAGGAGTTTTAGACGGACAGAAACTTACGGAAAAAGTATTGCCGATCGCGTTTATCATGCTGACAAATGCGATCCGGGAAGGAGCAAAGGAAACCTTTTCCTATTTTACAGAGCGTGGTGTGGAGATCAAGGTTATCTCCGGGGATAACCCTAAGACTGTTGCTGAAATTGCGGAAAAAGCGGGAATCTGCGGCGCAGATAATTATGTGGATGCATCCACGTTGACAACAGATGAGAGTATCGCACAGGCTGTAGCAAAATATCAGATTTTTGGCAGGGTGACACCTGATCAGAAGTTAAAGTTTGTGGAAGCGCTGAAAGCACAGGGAAGAACGGTTGCCATGACGGGTGACGGTGTCAATGATGTGCTGGCATTAAAAGATGCGGACTGCAGTATCGCAATGGCATCGGGAAGCGAGGCTGCATCGCAGGTGGCACAGCTTGTTCTTTTGGACAATGATTTTTCAAGGATGCCCTCTGTAGTGATGGAAGGGCGGAGAGTGGTAAATAATATCCAGCGCTCGGCAAGCTTATATCTGGTTAAAAATATTTTTTCCATGCTGCTTGCAGTATTTTCCATGATCTCTATGATCAATTATCCACTGGAACCGTCACAGATTTCGCTGATCAGTATGTTTACGATTGGAATTCCGTCTTTTGTGCTTGCATTAGAGCCAAACAAAGACCGCATACAGGGACATTTTATGACAAATGTGTTGTTGAAGGCATTGCCTGCCGGACTTACCGATTTTTTTGCTGTCAGCAGTCTGGTATTGTTTTGTCAGGTATTTGGTGTGAACGAAGAGGACATTTCGACATCCTGTACGATACTTGTTGCTATTGTTGGATTTATGATCTTATATCAGATCGCAAAACCGATGACGGCCGGACACCGGGTACTGATGGTTGGAATGGTCGCCGGCTGGCTGTTCTGCATGATATTTGTCAGCCACTTATTTGCAATCAGGGATATCTCAGGGCAGTGTATGATGCTGACTGCGGTATTTACGGTTGCAGCGGAGTCCATTCTGCGGTATCTGTCGAAATTTGTGGAGTGGATGCGGGAAAGTCTTTTAGTGTTAAAAAAGAAAATACATCAGGCAACAGCATGAAAGAGGACAGGTATTCGGTAAGGATAAAAACCGGATAAAAAACAGCCGCTCCGTTTTTAAAGCAGAGCGGCTGTTTAGCAATCAATTTTTGTGAAAATGAAATGTTGTAGTTATTCCAGATTAAGGTGTTTTTTGATGATAACCATGCACACGATATAGAAAACAACACATTCGATGATCGAAAAGAGCGATCCGGAAAACAGCATAGAGGAAACAGTTGTGCTGAATGTAACGTTTTCAGTGGCATTATAAGTTACAACATTGACGTTGTTCATGACACCAAAATATCCGGTAAGTACCAGGATGATCGAGGATACAATCTGACCTGACATGTAAAAGACGATTCCGGCACCGATGGAAGCTCCTACTTTATGTTTTGTAAAGAGCTGACCGATAGAACCGCTTGCAAATACCATCAAAAGGTACTGTAGGCAGGATAAGATCATGGCAAAAATCATATAAATGCTAAACGTATGGAGAGACATGCCAAACAGATTCTGGAAATCTACCATGAGCATATCAAAATCTGCATCAAAGGAAAATCCTCTGTTTGCCGCACAGCCCAGGGCGAAGATCGATACAAACATAATGATCAGGGAGAGCATCAGCCAGCATAGGGAAACGAGCAGTTTTACATTAAAAATTGACATCTGGCCAACCGGCAGTGTGTGTGTCAGGTATCCCTGATCAGAATACATTGTCTTATAAAAATGTACACACATATATACATAGCTTACCACGAAAAGTGCAAATACGCCGAGTACATAAAATACCATAGCTGCTGTAAAGAAGATCTCCTGTAACTGGTTTTCTGTGCCGGCAGGATCACTGTCACCGTACATGGCAATACAGCCAAGGATGGTAACAAACGCCATAACGCCATAGATGATGAACATTAACTTGTATGTGTTTTTAAATTCGTATTTAAATAATTTTCCTAACATCTGAATACCTCCCGGAACAGTGCATCGACGGATTTCCCCTCCTCGGCGCGGATATCGTCCACAGAGGATGAGAGACGGATCTGTCCGTTCTGAATAAAAATAACCTGGTCTAAAATGTTTTCGATATCTGCAATCAGGTGCGTTGAAATCAGGATGGAAGCGGACGGATCGTAATTGGTTAAGATCACGTCTAAAATGTAATCTCTCGCAGCGGGATCGACACCTGCGATCGGCTCATCTAAAATATATAATTCTGCTTTGCGGCTCATGACGAGGATAAGCTGCACTTTTTCTTTCGTTCCCTTTGACATGCTTTTTAGAGAATCATTTGGATTGATATTTAGTTTTTGCAGCATATCATAGGCGCGTTCGCTGTCGAAATCTTCATAAAAGTCCTGAAAGAAGGCGATGATCTCTTTCACACGCTGGTTCATATTCAGATAACTATGATCTGGCAGATAGGAAATGTGGCGTTTGCTCTCGACACCGATCGGATTTTCTTTGTAATAAAGGGTGCCGGAGGTCGGGGTTAAAAGTCCGTTGATCATTTTGATCAGTGTTGTCTTTCCGCTGCCGTTTGGACCGAGCAGACCAATGATATGTCCGCTCTCAATCGAAAGATCAATGTGGTCGATCGCTGTTTTTCCACTGAAACTTTTGGTGAGATCTTTGCATTCAAGTAATGTGCCCATCATTTTTCTCCTTTCATGGTCTGACCGATCATAGCCAGAATCTCATTTTCCTGAAAGCCGAGCTGCTGCATAAATGAGAGCAGTTCTGTAATTTTATCTTTTGCAAGTGTTGATTTTAATTCATCGATCATGGAAGTGTCCTCCGTAATAAATCGTCCGGTTGTCCGCTGTGAGAAAATAAGACCGGTTCGTTCAAGTTCTGTGAAAGCTTTCTGCATCGTGTTTGGATTTACCGCTGCCTCGGCGGCAAGGTCACGGACAGAAGGCAGTTTGTCTCCGGGTTTATATTTGCCCGAAATGATATCCATTTCGATCCGTTCGACGATCTGTATAAAAATAGGACGGTCGGAATTAAGGTTCCATGCCATTGTATCACCTCGTTTCTTTGTACTAGTGAAATAATACAATGATACAAGAAAAGTGTCAAGAGATTTTTTTGTAAAGTATTCTGATTTTATGACGATATAAATTACATAACAGGAGAAAGCTAAGGATGGCGTCTGATTTTCAAGGAATGAAATACCCGGAAAAACAGGCGCCATTTTGTTATATGGATGAAAAATCAGCTGTATAACGGGAAGAACTTAACTGTTGTCATAAAATGAGTTGTGAAATGGGGAAAATGAGTATGAGAGTTGGGAACAGACTAAACAGCACCATTGTGCGTGCGCGGATGAAACGTATTGCAAAGACGAAGACATTTACGACAAAACAGCAGAGAACACAAAAGAGCACTTCCGGGAGTTCCGGACAGTCGATCAGTCAGCTTCTTTCAAAATTAAATGCAAACAGTGGAAAGACGTCATCTGCGGAGCAGTTACTTGCAAACCGGACGCAGACGCTTTTGTACAGTGGTATGGAGACGGCTGCGGAACGTGTGGAAAAACGGTTGGGAAAGTTTTTAAAAACGGATGGTACTTCCGTATTTGACGAGGAAGATGAGACAAAGCTGAAGGAAAATGTGGCGGATAATATAGAGTCGTTTGTGAATGACTATAATTATCTGATGAAGCGTCTCGCACAGTCTGGCGATATTGTTGATTCAAATTATGCCAAAAAACTGAAAAATTATGCAAATGCGGAAAACAAGGAACTCCGTGAGATCGGAATTACGATAAAAGGTGACGGGACATTAGAACTGGACGAAAACAAATTAAAGGCAGCCGATATCAGCCAGGTAAAGAAACTGTTTACCGGTGAAGATGGATTTGCCAAAAAGGTGTCGAATCTGTCAGGCCAGATCGGCAAATATGCAAAAGAAAAGGTGACGGAACTCGAGAAATCAAGTGCGCAGGCGAGCAGTAATTATAACCGTTATGCACGCTACGTGAATAATTCACAGAGTTATAACAGCAGTTATTATAACAATAGCTATTATAACAGTAAGGCATAATGACAGATCAGTTTTACGGTGAAGAATCGATCAAAATAAAGCAGACGGCAAAGACAGGCTGGGTACAGTCCGAATTCAGAAAACAGGAAAAATACCGTAGAAATTATTATGGAACGATCTTCCTTGAAATCCTCTTAGACAAAATGCAGCGGAAAGAGGATGTCCTCTACATTGAGTCAGTCAGGGCGCCGCGGGTTGTGCGGGTGAAGCGGAGAAAAAAAGAGCCGGATCCGAAAAATTGCAACGTGATGGAAAAGCAAAATGAACCTGTCGCAAAAACCTGTGATGAGCATAGGCCAAAAGAACCGGCGGTATCCGGGGGGCGGTCTGTGCAGTCCGTACAGAATGTGCAGGATATGCAGGTCATGCCGGAAATAAGACTGTCCAATGAACCGGCGGAGCGGCTACAGAAGGGGCGTTCGGGACTTGGGATAAATGTTGAAATGCCGCCTGAAAGTCGGAACGTGGGCAATAGTCAGGGTGGAAACCAATATTCTATGGAGCATTCTATGAGATCTTCCATGGAAGTCGTCAAAGAATATTCCATGAATGTTTCAAAAACCGGGATGGCTTCGATTTCTGGAGAAACGATCCTTGTGTGGGCGTCGGGAGATATTTTAGAACTGTCTGTGATGTCGGAGCTGCCGGAAATATCGGGAAATTATAATGCACGGGCGTGCATGGTGTAATGTTGCCGGTCACACAACAGGTGTGTACAGCAGTGTAAAAAAGAGGCGGTGTTCAAGTCGGACACTGTCTTTCTTTAAAAATCGGACTTCTTTTTTGTGCAGACTGCACAAGAAATT
>OGYT01001132.1_pt1 | contig 18703 bp, 27 predicted proteins | sample 1576631 | NCBI WGS metagenome assembly OGYT01 (sample SAMEA3541588, study PRJEB24748) | human gut metagenome | biome: human gut; feature: human-associated habitat; material: faeces | place: China | collected 2012
GTATTGTCGGCGGCGTTTCACCCGGTTGATTTTTGCCGTTTACATAAACATTCTGCGCATTTAGAATAATATCTTTTACAGTCTGTCCCGGAAGATTTGTAGGCAGATTATTAGGTACTGAACCCGGCAAATCTTTAGGAATACCTTTAGCAATATCAATCAGATTTTTAACGCTTTGTACGGATTTGGCAATGATATTATAAAATTTCTTTGCTCCGGCAATAAGTCCGATAAATAAACCTGCACCGGCGGCAACCGAACTCATACCGTCGAGTTCTATCATTTTAGAATACGCATCTCTAAAAGGTTTCGTTACAAGGTCGAATGTTCCCCAAAATGTAAAACCGTTTTCAAATAACTTATTGGCATCTAAAACAAGTTCGGTAATTTCTTTTACGAGACTTCTAAGCCCGCCAGTTGCCGAGCCTTCCATAAGCGTATCTTGAAAATTTTCCCACGCGCCGCCGAGCTGTTCAATATCGCCTTTTAAGTTATCCAGCATAGTTTCAGCTTGCTCTTTGACTGTAACTTTCGTCATTTCATCATACATATCTTTAACGGACTTACTTGTAAATTCACCGAGAACCTGCGCTGCACGAATACCATCAGAACCGAAAGCATCTTTATAAAGTGAATTTAATTCCTGCTCTGTAAGCCCCTGTGTACTTTCGTGCAGAATATCTGCTATTTCACCTAAAGAACGAAGCTGACCTTTTTCATTATAAAATTGATTTTTGCCGTCTTTTAATAAGCCCAGCTTTTCAAATGCTGCTACTGCCGGTTTTGTTGCAGGTTCAATCTGCTGTAACATGGATTTTAAACTTGTACCGGCATCCGAGCCTTTAAGCCCGCGGGAAGCCATAAGAGCAAGAGCTGTATTTACTTCATCAAAATCCATTCCGGCTTTTTTTGCTACGATACCGACTGCAGAAAGTGAATATTTCATTTCATGCACACTGGTTGCGGAAGCATTCGCCGCACCGGCTAAAATATTTGCAGCGTGAGTTGCGTCTTTAACGCCGAATGTATTCATTGCCGTACTCATGATTTCCGCTGCTTCTGGTAATGCTAAGTCGCCAGCCGTTGCTAAATTCAATGCAGCTTCACTGGCATCTCCCAGCACATCTTTTAAAGAAATGCCGGCTTTTATAAGTTCAGTCATGCCTTGTGCTACTTCTTTATTGCCAAAAGCTGTAGACTGACCTAGTTCTTTGGCGTGTTCTCTAATTTGTGCCATCACTTCATCACGAGACATGCCGTTTATGCCTTCTTTCGGCGTAAGCGATTTAATTGCGGATAGTTGAGCGTCAAAATCCATGCTTGTTTTGATTGTATCGTATACACCGTAGCCGATACCGGCAGCACCTGCCATTTGCATACTTGTCGGCATAAGCATTCCGTTTGTGAACTCATTTAAAGTATTACCTATAGAATTCATCGGGTTGGTATTAGTTTTTACATTCAGTATAGCCGTATATGTTTTGCCCATAATACCAGATAATTCCGATTTAACCTTTAAAATGGTATCAGTAGCACTGTCTTTAGCGTGAATGCCTACAGAATAAGACTTGCCTGCGATACTGCCAAGTCCTGATTTTATGGAACTTAAAGGTGATGTTACCATATCCCGGACAGATACGGATACAGAGCTATTTTTTATTCCTCCAAGTGCCGTTTTAGCTTTGTCGGCGTTTTGTGCTAATTCTTTTAAACCTTCACCGGCTCTTGCCGAAGATTTAACAATACCATCCGTAGTTTTAGAGGTAGCCTGCGCCTGACCTTGTAAATCTTTTAGTGCTTTTTTCGACCTAACTATAGTCGCTGTCATGTTGTCTTTTGCTTCCAGCCGTGCTGTAAGTCTTGCATCATCAGCCATTTAACTACCTCCTAACTAGTTTGAAACCGGCAAGCTGTGCTTCAAATTCCATTTTGCGGACTTCAATTTCCTGCTGTTTGCGCATTGCCGTATAAGCAAAAAGTTTATCCAAATAACTCATGTTAAAAAAATATTCCAGTGTATGACCTTTGAGAAGCAAAAAAGCGGCTGTTGCCGCTTCCCAGTTCTCATCTATCAGTTTTTTATTTCTTCATGCACCTTGGCTTCAAGACTCTCATATCCAGCACATTTCATAATAGCTGTTGCAATATTACCTATTTCACCGGGTTTAAACAACTTACCGACAATATCCGTCGGCTCTATGCAGTTATACGCTTTCTGTAAATCCTTATCTTTTAAATTAGGCTCAACAACATTATCTAAAATCATAAGTTCATTTACGTTATCTAATTTTAAAATATCGGCGACGAAACTTGCTTCCGGCTGTTTTACGGTAATTGTGCCTATAGACGTTTCAATATCATACAAAATTTTTTTATTGCCTTCAATTTTTTCTTTCTGTTCAATAAGTTCTTTTACACTAATAGCCATTTATTAATCTCCTTAATCTAAAATAATTACGCACCGATAGTTTCGATGAAAGAAGCGTCTTCCGGCGTAAATCCTGCCGTAAATTCTTTTTCCACGACTTTGCCTTTTTCAAAACTCATCAAAAGCAGGTCATTGAACCATACATTATCAATAGAACAGCGTTCTTTCTGTCCGTCCACGGCATCCGGGTCATCAATAAGCCCTACAAAATTAGCACGCGGGTCAAGTCCCTGTTTCCATGCTTCTAGGTATTTATTAATATTTCTGTTAATAACAGATTTAATCGTAAAGGAAAGTTCTCCGGTTAAAGATACGATTTTACTATCTTTACTGATGGAAATATATACATCTTCACGGTCGGCAGTTACCTTTGCTTCAAACTTCTGAATTTCAAATAAAAGTTCATTATCCCACCAGACTTTTCCCCAGCTACCGTTCCAGCGGCGGCGTCCTCTGTATTTTACAGCTTCTGCTTCTCTTCCCATTTATAACACTCCTTTACATAGTGAAATCAATCGTCAAATCTTCCATAGCGTTAACCGGCGTAATACGGCCTGTTAAATAAACATTAGTTCCCGTATTATATTCGCGGATTTGCTGTACTGTCATTTCAGCGACATCTTCATCTTTCAATATTGCATAATTTTTCTGCTGTTCCTCATCTATATCAACAGTATTTTGCGCCGTAGGACTATTATCCAGTACATTTCCTTTTAAGCCGCTAAAATAAACCATTATAGCCGAAATAAACAGCATTTTATGATTATAATCATTTATCACTTTGCCGACATAATCTGATTTAAATGTATCGCGAATATCGTCTGTTATCATATCTATAGCTTCTACTATTTTGATGAAACGGAAATCTTGACCTACATCAGTTGTAAATGTCGTGAGGCTGTTGCAAGCACGGGCAATTTTAACGCCGTCACCTTCGCCTTCATCAACAAGAAGAAGCTGACCTTTATCAATTAGACTGTCGATATCCTCATACGTTTCTACGCTCTCAACTTCCGTAAGCTGATAATACGTTGCACTTCTGTCAAGCGATAATCCTGCTAAAATACCGGCAATGCGTGCCGTGTATTCCGCCGCCGTGTAAATGGTATACGGCTGAACCGTATCATCACTAGCAATGGTGCTGTTTCCGATTAATGCCTCGCCAATAACTGCCGCAGGCGTTTCAATGGCATCTTCCACGTAATCGGGATTAGGTACCTTGATATTTCCTGTACAAAAATTAATAACGCCCTTGTCATCAGCTTCCGTGTTGGCAACTACAGCTTTGAAAGTTTTATATTTATTATTGCGCTGTGTTTTAATCCAGCTTGCTAAATCCTCATGTTCACTTCCCGAAGCCGTCGGTGCACAAATATAATTCCATTTAATATTGCTAATCTGCTTAAGTACATAAGATTGATTTATAGTCGCTTCTTCTACGCTGTCGTCAGGAATTGTATATACTAAAATGCGCAACGGCGTACCGAGCAAGCATTTTTTAATTAAATCGACATTTTTATCTGTAAGTCCTTTATCCGGAATATCTGTGATATCGGAAATTTTATAGGACTTCATAATATCCGTTGTTTCATTTTTCAAAATCATGGCCACAATACCGCGGGCGGAACGGGCGATTGCCGTTGTGGATTTTGTTTTAAAAGTTATAAGCACTTTCGGCATACCAAATACTTCTTTTTCATTAGCCATTAAATATCATCTCCTATTTTAAATTGAGTTCCAATGTTTGCATTAAATCATACATAATAGCAGAACTTTCTTTATCAGTTAAACAGTCCGTAAAATCAAGATTAAAAACATAATGCAGTATCTCATCAACGAACCGCGTATGACTTTCAAGAACGGTAATATATCTGTCTTTAATCTGAAAAACAGGTCTTATCAAGCTGTCAAGCGTATCGGATGCGTCATACAAGACGGAACGTTTTATCTGGCCGTGTTCATCCGGAATTAAAACAAGCATTATATCAATCTGTATGGATTTATCCGTTAAGATTTCATCAACTGTTTTATGCCGCGGCATCATTTCCACATAAAAATAAGGCTCACTCGATTTTTCCACGTTATCGAAATGAACCTTATAATCAAATTTAGATTTTAAAAGTGCCGCCAATGATTTTTTTATATCAAGCAGTCTAATCATTTAAATATATCATCCATAATAAGTTTGGCGTCCTCCTCGAAATTATCCCGCAGTTCCTCAACGCCCTGATGAAGCATGTAAGCACCTTTAACGAATTTTATTTTGCCGTTTTCGTCTTTTACCCATTCACCCTGACGGTCTTTTACACGGTGTCCATATTCCATATGTGCGGCATATTCCGTGTTATTATAGACTTTTATACTGCCCATATACGGGCGCGTACGTTGCCAATTATTTTTCAAATTACCGGTATCAACAGGAGTTAAATCTTTTGTATATTTAATAAGGTTTTCAGCAGATTTTTTTACAAATTCATTGCGTTTTTTCGGTATCTTTTTTACAGCATTATCAAGTTTAGCGATAAAATCGTCAATACCCTCAATTTCAACACTCATCTTGCTTCATCCTTTCGCTTTACCGTTACTTCCTGATGTGATTTGTACTTAAACGATTTTACAACGTTCAATAAAAATTCCTGCCCATTGCGGGATATTTTCAAAATATCGTTAGGCAGAACATCATATTGCGGCGGCAGAAATAATTTTAAATCCGTGATAATATCCACCTGTCTGTCCGTATTCTGCACGGTAAAAGGTTTACCGCTCTGATACAATTTGCAGGGAATATCGCTGTAAATTTCCTGCACCGCATAATCATCTGCGCCTTCATCATCAATAGTATTAGTTTGACGGCAGACGGTAACATTGTCATGATACATATATTTACTAAGCAGATTGTTTAATTGTGATGGTGTCGGCATGAGCAAAACCCCGCAATCTTTCGATATAAATTCAATTTTGGCTTGATACTGTCAAAATCCAAGTCATTTAAAACACCGGAAGAAATCGCCGCCGCCACATTAAATTCAAACTTAGTATCACCGGCTTCAATACTTTTAAGCTGTGCCGCTCCTTCCGCCGCCGTCTGTTCGTCGCTAATACGTTTATTTATTAAATCCACGCAGGTGAACGTTAAAGCGCGCGGAAAATCGTCCCTGTGGCAGTAATCAAGTATGTCGCTGACAAGTTTTTCAACATAAATACTAAGTACAGCTTCGTCGATTTTAGTATCGCCGCGGATTGTTTTTATTTTGGCAGTAATATCCGCTACTGCTTCGGCAGGTGTCATATTATCCCTTCTTTCTAAATTTAAGCATAAGAAAAGCACTCACATTTCTGCAAGTGCTTTATTTTTGTATAATATGCCATTCACCATCAATCTCTACCGGTTCATCATCATAAAATTCTTTGTAACTCTCAATAGCTTTTTGTGGTGCTTTATCTGTTAATTTATAGCAAAAGTTTTCTTCATCAAAATAATACCACTCTTTATTTTCCATAAAATATGGTTTTAACATATCATTTGTTGTCATTTTATCATCAATCATCTATATCATACCCTTTCGTCTTTAACCATTCGAGCATGGCTTTTCCTAATTCGTTCGGTTTACCCAGCTGAGAATTAGAAAACACCTCTGCAAAAAATTCAGCAAAATTACTATTACCATATTCAGAAATATTATCCTTCAATATGAAATTCTTATTGTTTTTGGTAGCAATATTTACAATCTCTCTAAAACACTTCATTTGAACATTGTTTATAATTTTATAAAAACGGCTAAATTTTCCTTTGGCAGTTTTTTTATTATAGTCTATTGTTGCTTGTAACTTTTCTAAACCGTAAGAAATCATTGCATCATAAACTAATTTATTCTGTAACATATGCCCATACTCGTGAGTTACTGTATAAATTGATAAGTTTTCTTCTGCTACTGGCATTTTAAAACCATTTTTAATCATTTCTTTTTGATTTTCTATATATTGTGTCCTATTTGCAAATCCTAACGGACATAAAGAAAGATTTTGGTCAATAGGATTAGTTGTTCTGAAAGAAGTATATGCTAGAGCCTGTCCATTAGGTATCGAGGATATTGTAGGATTTTTAGATAAATGAACAACTCCGAATTTATTTTCAAGATTTATTAATTGATTAGTAACTTCAATAGCTAATGTTTTATCTACTTTACTGAAAGAGCTTTCAACCTTAACAAAACCCACTTTATTTATCAAAGCCGGTTCTACATCTTCGTATTTTGTTATCTTTATTATATCATTTTTCCTTGCTTTTGGCTTCTTGTTTGCTTTTTCCCATTGGCTAAACGACATACTTTCTTCGATATAGACTTTATAATAATCGTCATAATTCATAGCGGCAGGAATAATAATTCGCTTGCCGTTCTTATCTTTAGCCGTACGCTTGCCGCGTCCTGTATCATAATCGGTTAGATTGCCCGCAATCGTTGAACGGCAGTGCGGATGTAGCGGCGGCATATTTGTTCCGGGTGTTGCACTGTCCACCGGATAAACTTTGCGGTCATGCGCCCGGCATACGGTAGATGTTTTTTTGTCCAAAGTAGCCAGAAATATATAGTATTTCATGTCGCTGTCTTTTATACTGTCCAGTGCCGCCCGATTTTGCACATAATTCATTTCAGTTCGGACAAGGCGCGTTGCCTCATACTTGCCAACATTCATGCGTTGCTGAACGAGTTTTGCCATTTTATTAATAGATACGCCGCGATGAAAGCCGTTTGTAATTTCATTTTTGATAAGTTTGGCCAGTTTGTCCGTATTTTTCCAGATACGCTGGCTATAGTTTTTACCACTCCACGAAGCATTTAAAACTTTGCGTATTTTTTTATCATCAACTTCACAGACAGACGACTTGATACCGATTGTCTTACCGATATCGAACAGATTTTTATAATAATTGTCTTTGTATACCCCACCCAGAAACTCTGTCATGCCTTTTTCGCTGTCCACGCCTAATTTGTAGAGATTTTTTAAAGTATCGCTATATAGTTTATCAAGACGTGAAATTCGTTTGCGCATGGCAAGGGTATTAAGTTCCAGCAATAGTTTATTGTCAGCGGTTGTATCTATGACATCCAGATATTCTTCCAGAGACATTCGCCACTGTTTAAACTCTTTGCCCATTAAAAGTTTATTGGCTTCCGCATAAGTCAGATTATTATCTTTAGCATATCTGCCGTATAAAACGGCGATATCATCATTAATACGGGAAAGAGCCTGCCCGTAATATTCGGCAAGCTCCTTTTCAATCGTATCTTTGGATTTTTTAGTCCATTCAGCTTCTCGTTTTTCCGCACGCTTTTTCCAGTAATCTTCATTATTCATAAATTACCTTAGGCTGCTACAACTTTATGTTTAAAGGCTACCATGCGGATTTGTTTCGGTTCGTAAACGCGTTTCCAGTTCTGCGGGTTAGCAAGTTCTTCGCGGCTAGGGCTTTCCACATGTTCACGCACTGCATTCTGCCATGCTACGCCTCTCGGGTGCATAATGAAGCAACGGCGGTTGTAAAGCATATTGACGCCCGCGCCGAGATTAGGGTCGCGGTCCGTTTCCGTCTGCACAAATCCTACTGGAGAACCTTCACCATAGGCAATGGCACCGCGTCCGAATAAGTACGTCGTATAAATATCACCTTTAAATGGGCAACCGTCATCTACGATAACTCTGCGGTCCTGATACGTTTCAAATTCAACAGAATTACTGTCGCGTTCCGTAGAAATTAAGTTCTGCTGTTTAAGATAGGATTTTGTCTTAGAATGCATAACAACGCCCGTAAGCTGGTCCTGCGCATCGCCCAGAAGCTGAAGCGCGTCAATAAATGTGCTTGCAGAAATATTTGCATTTTTACCGGCTTTTCCGGAAATATCAAGCACGTGGTCCTTCATAGTATTTGCACTAAATACGCCTTTTAACAGATTAATAAGTTCTTTCTGATATTCTCTAGCCCAATAAGAGGAAACAAGTTCTGCAATAGCTTTCATCGGGTCGCTTCCAGCAAGTGCCGCTGCTAAATTTGTTGCAGACCATTTCTGCTGGCGCATAATTGTCGTGGATACATCTTTGCTGGATGTGATTTTCTGAAACTCAATCGTTTCTCCCTCGATAATATTCTGCGCGTCGCCCGTTAAATCTTCAAAAAACGGCATATTGTGAGTGCGTGCCGCTTCGCTTGCAAGTCTGGAAAATTCCGGACTTGTCGTGATTATTCCGCTCTGAAATAAAGCGGATTTTTCCATTGTACGATTAATTACGTACGGATTAAAAAGCTCCGGTACAATGATATCCGCAAGTGTTGTTCCTGCCATTAATTAAAACCTCCAATGCTAACGCCTGCTTCCTGTGCCAAAGATTTAGCCAGTGCAGGGTTTTCCTTAAATAATTTTCCCTGTTCCGTCATGTTGAATGTTTCTTTTTTAAACGGATTTACTTTATTTTCGCCGTTTCCGCCAGCAGGCTCGTATCCGGTGCCGCCTTTTGGCTTTCCGTCTTTAAATAAGAAAGGCTTAGACTGTTTCAGAGGTGTAATCTGTTCATCTAAGCCTGCAACTGTGCCGTCATCAGACACAATTAATTTAGTTTTGTCAATTAAGCCCGCCACGATATCCACATCTTGCGCTGTGCTACTTAATTTTAGCTTTACCGCGCTGTCAATGCGGAGGTTTTTCAAATCCGTTTCATACTTTGTTTTTGCGGATTTGTTATCTTCCTGTAGCTGCTTAATCGTGGATTCAAGCTTTTCCTTGTCGCCAACCGTCTTTTTCAGCGTTTCGAGTTGTTTATCACGCTCTTTAATCTGTGTTTCAAGATTGGATTTTGCCGCGGCGGCTTCATCAAATTTTGTTTTTTCTACGTAATTATCTTTTAAAAAGTTCTTTAAACCTTCAGTAGCCTTTTTCTTAGCTTCACCGTCAAGATTTAACGAAGCAATATATTCTTCAATATTCATGTTTTATCTCCTTATCCGGCAGTATATGTGCCTGTAATATTTGCGGTACTTTCATCATCCAAATGAGCTGTACCGGAAATAGAACTTCCTGTGATTGTGAGCTCAATAGATGTGATTTTTGCACCCGTATCACCTTTAGCACCTGCCGCGCCATCTTTACCGGCAGGTCCCTGCTCTCCTGTATCGCCTTTCGGTCCTTGCTCGCCAGTATCGCCCTTGTCTCCTTTTTCGCCTTTGAGCGAATCAAGAAATTCAGTTTCCGTTTTATCGGTATTGCCTTCCTGCTCTTTCCAGATTTCAAAAGCAGATTTACCGTCTGCACCGTTTTTACCGTTGGTACCGTCAGTTCCCGCCGGTCCCGGTGTCATAGCGCGATTATTGGCATCTTCTATGCCCTGTTCCATATTATTCATCAAAGTTTTTGTAATAAGTTCTCCGTCCTGCCAATCATGTTTTGTATACATAGTTTTATTCTTCCTTTCTTATTTTCTTATTTTGGATTGATTAATTTTTGCTTTGCCGATTACAGCTTCAGTAATATCTTCCTCTGTATCGCCGTTGTATTCCGTATTGGTTTTAATACAATACTGGATAATGCGGATTATTTCATATTCATTTAAATCCGCCACTTTTGAAAAAGGAAAATCTTTACCAAATGCCGTGTAATACTCTTTCATCCATTTGTACATTATTCATCACCACCTTTGCCATTATCACCTTCGTCGTTATAAATATCCTGCTGTTCCTTCTGCTCTTTGGCAATCTGCTTTTCTTCCTGTTCCGGGTCATCAACAAGAGGGTGATTTTTTATGATAGTTTTATCAGAAATAATACCTTTAGATTTACTGCAAATATCTACAAGCTCGCTCTCGCTTCGGATAGCGTTTCTTGTCCATGTCTGGATAATATTTTTGACATCCTTGTTGTGATAGCGACAAATAGCTCGAATCAGTTCACCGAAACCAAGACGAAATTCAGTTTCCATCAACCCCGCTTTAAGTTCTAGGAGTGAGTATAAAAACTTCATAGCCTCACCGCTGGTAGAGTCGAACCCCTGCTGTTGCGGGTCTATGCCTTGTCCCATGGAAAAGATAGCTTTCCGCGTAGTTTCCAAGAGTTCTTTTCTTGCTTCTACCGGTATTTCTATAGTTATTGTAGAAAGTCCGCTTTGGTCGCCTGTACCTGCGCTGTCCAGCGAAATTGTTTTGTATTTTTTTAAGTTACGTAAAAACTCATAAACACCTTTTTCACCGTTTTCCGTAATTCCACCGTAATTGGTAATAACAAAAAGAACTTGCTGTATGTCTTCCAAATCGTTTACAAAACCGGAATAGGTTTTGTCGTAACTATCGATAAGTTTTTTTATATTATCTAAATCGCTTGTTTTAAGATTATTATTAGCAAACGCAATAAACGGAACATCGCCCATATTATGCGTATAAATATTGGAAGAGTTATCTTCGCCTGTTGCTGCGGTATCATAAAAAAACATCGGGTAGTCAGCCAAATCGTTTCTTATAGAATACTCTTTGCCATTGCGGCACCGAAATGCCTGACACTGTGTATCCGTCCAATATTCGTATACCGTCCAACTGATGCCTTCGTCGTCGATATCTGTGTAGTATCTCAAAACTGCCAAAAGTTTTTTATCTAGTTTTTTTGACCATACCGGAATAACTTGCGTTGACGGAACAACAGCATAGCAAAATCCTTTCTCCTCATCATACCAGTAATGAAGCCATGCCATACCACTGTTTGATGCATTAACGCATAAATCTTTACATTTTTTAGCGTAGCTATCGCCCAATGTATCAGTAATCAAAGCATTCAGCTCATTGTTTTTCGTATCGAAAATCGGTGGATACGTAAATAGATAACTTGCTTTTTGATTTACAAGCAGATTGTAAAAACTGAACGGTACACGATTGTCTGCGCTTCTTAGAGGATTTTTTATATCTTCGAAACAATGTTCCTTATCCAGCAGAATATCATTTTCAACTTTGTAATATCGCTCTGACACATCTGATTTCATAATAAAATCGCTGTGCCTTGCTACATATTCGGATATCAGTTTTTTTGCTACTTCTAAATTCAAAATTTCACCTCCTTACCAAAAGCTTTTCTTATTTCTAACCGGCATGTCGTTTATAAAAGCATAGCGGCAGGCGTCGATTGCATGGTTGTTTTTATCCGGATATGCCGATATAAACTCATCATCTTTGTTTCGTTCGTATTCATAGTTTACGAACTCTTTATAAGTGTTCGGACATTTGCGCCGGTCAATATATATATGATTTAAGCTTTGAAGCCATTTCATACCGTAATTTACGCTGTCAGGTCCTTTTTTAGCACCATATACATTGAGCCCTAGATTTCTAAGCTCTACAATACTTTTTGGCTCAGCACTGTCTGCCATAATAACGGAATGTGTATACCGCTTTAGCTTTTGCTTAATCTTTTCGGCTGCCGCTTCATTGGTTAGTTTTATTTGATAAATTTCATCAAACAGATACAGATTATTGTACTTGCTGTCATAAGCACCCTGAATATAAGCAAAGGCATCCACGGCAAAACCAAAGTCGATACCGTGGCGTACCGTTTTAAAACCGTTTATCATTGCATCGGTGATTGTCAGCTCTTCCACGTTTTCAAATACGTTGCCGCCGGTGCCGATTGCCTTTCCGATAAACTGGTGCAGATATTTTTTGTAATTCTGCTCGCGGCACGTTCCCGCTTCAATCAAAAACTGCTCGCCGAGCCACGCTTTCGGTACATCGAGATAGCAGGAAGTATGAACGATTTTATCAGAGCGCGGATTGGTCGCCTCGTAATTAACCCATGCGTTTTTACTCTTCGGTGGATTATACGAGTAAAACACCCAGAATTTATCGCCGCCACGCAATACGGACTGATTGAGCGTGTCAATTTCATTCATGCCCGTGAACTCATCCAGTTCCTCATACCAGCAATAGGCAAAATAACCTTTTCTAAGTTTCACCGATTTCGTCTTTTTCGGGTCGTCGCATCCGCGAAAGATAATGCGTTGCCCGGTCGGCTTGTACGTAATTCCCAGCGGAGAAAGATTTATCCGCCAAAAATCCGCCACGTTTAACTTGTCTATCGCCCAGTTGAGCTGTTCAAATACGCTTTCTTTTAAATAGTGGCCAACTTTGCGGAACACAATCGCATTGTAATTGGGATTTTTCATCATGCCTGTGATGATTTCAAGGCTGATAAACGAAGATTTCGTACTGCCGCGTCCGCCGCGTAGCCAGTAATGCGTGTATTCATGATTTTTTATCTGATGATGCAGTCTGTAAAACACCGGTGCAATCAATTCATTCAAACTCGTCCGCACCAGTTTTCACCTCCACATTCGGCACATTGTCCACGATTTCAACTTTTGCTGGATTATCATTTTCACGTGTTTTAGCGATTTCTGCCTTAAGCTTTTCAATACGAAGTTGCTGTTCATCGGTGGCAAGTTGAGAGCGGCAAAGTTCATCGTACTGCTTAATAAGGCTCATAAGTGTACCCATTGCCCGCGACTGCGCAATTAAAAAGGAAGCCTGCTTTTCGTAGGCTTCCGTATATTGAAATGCAATGCTTTCGCCCTCCATCGTTATTCTTTTCGTGTAATCATCCGCATTTTCCACAAACATTATTTTCTGTGAACGGATTATCGCCGCGTATTTTAAACAGATATTTTCCCATAAAATATCCAGCGGCGACATTTTCTCGATACTGCCGACAAGCTCCAGTGTTTCCGCCGGCAAATATTTAGAAAACAAACCATGTTTTATAGCGTTGGCATTTTTAAAAGGCGCTCCTCGTGTTTCGTTACTTTTTTGTTTTGTTTGAACTTTATTTTGCGTATCATTTTTTTGTACCCATTTATCTTTATAAGCCCAGCGTTTAACAGTGCTCACGCTGATTTTATACTGCTTGGAAATTTCTTCAAAATTGGCTCCGTTTTGATACGCTTTTCGTATCATTTTCTTTATCTTTTCATCATAAGCCATTCCTCCTCACCACCTGATTTTCTGTACTAAAAAAGCCGCCATCAAACTGACAGCGACTATATATTATGCTATAATATTTTCGTTGCTCAAACCTCTCAACTCCGGCAACAGAGAGGAGGTGTTCAACGTGGATTTAATCGACTTTATACTGCTCGTCATGGTAAACGTAGTTGCCTACTACGTATGCAAATGGTTGGATAAGCAGTTTTTTGAGTAACCAGCCTGACGCTCCAGCATTAGCGTAATAATGTAAAAAGCCCCAGGAACTAGCACTTCCCGGGGCTTTTGTGTCCAACAATGGATTTAATCGTTTGCCTACCCATAGTATAACACATTCATCCGATTTTGCAATAGAAAAGCCGCAGGTTATTCCTACGGCTTGATTTTTATCTGTGATTATAACTATATCATATTTTAAGTATGAACTTCTATGAATTTTAGTGAACTTTAGTGAAGTAATTTTTTTGCAACTATCGAAAGTCCTTGAGAGTGCAGTGTATGCACCCATCTAAAAGAACAATTTATAGCACATGCAATTTCTTCCCACTTTCGAAGCGACACATATCGCAAAATAAGTACATTTTTTATGTTTTCGTTCATGTCAATTTGATTAAGAAAAGTTTTTACTTCTATACGTTTATTAAGCCATTCCAATTTTAAGCGTTCCAGTTCGTCTTCTTGTTGCTGGAGTTTACATATAAAATCACTTGTATCATGTTTTAAGCTCCCACCGTCTGTATGCTCACCATAGGCCGGAACCAACAAGTTTGATGTACTGCGCAACTCTTCTAAATCAGCGTTGCATCGTAAACATACCTGTTTAGCCTGATAAACCTGATTTAAAAACGCTTTTGCTTCTTCAAATTTTGCCATAATTTAAATTCTCCTTTGTTCGTGATTTTATATAAAACGCCTAAAAGGGCGGTAATTTCCGCCCTTATTTTAAATATGCAAATCGTTACCCAATACTTTTAAAACAGCAATCAGATTGCCGCTATTAATATCATTACGGCCGTTAATGTAATTTCTCAGCACGCTTTTTTCAATATTGGCTTTGTCCGCCAGTTCCGTCAGTAAAATTCCCTGCTCGTCCATCATTGCCTTTATATCTTCTCGCAATTTATTTGTATATTTCGCATTCAGATTTCTGTGGTTTGCCATTTTATCCGCTCCTAACCGATTAAAAGCAGACTTGCCGCTGCAATTATGATTACCATACATACACCGCCGATAATTTCAGCGTCTTTTCTTCTACGTTTTTTGTACTCATTGATTTCGTATTTTGTCGGCATTCGTTTTGTAACTTTTATATTTTTCATTTCAATCCGCCTTTTCATAAATATATTTTATATATCCGCTGTACGGGCTTTTTACCGGCTCTTCATCGTAATAGCCGCGGTCATTATTTTTCTTAAAGCCGCTACTGTATACATCATCTTCCGTCATAGCATAATGACCACCGTGATTTTTAATCGCAATATGGATAAACTGCTGTGCCACCTGCACGAGGTCGAAACTCTTTGACATCAGATGAGCAAAATCCTCGCGGCCCATTATTCTTTTATCAGCTTTTCGACAGCAATCTGCGTAAGCCTCCGCCCATTCCCTAAATTTACTTACTACTTTTGCGTGCTGCTGTTGCAGTGTTGCATTGTCGAACTTCCGGCACGCCGGCAGACGGCGGAATTTAAATCTTTTCCTACTCAATATCTTCACTACTTTCCATATATTTTTTATACATCTTGAAAAAATCTGCGGCAGTCATAATTACAACCCATTCTGATTTATTTTTGCGATGAGCGACAATCGGGATTTCGTTTTTGCCGGCCGCTACGCAATCTCTTTTTGACTGATTCAGCGCATCATACAATCTCAGACTTTCTGTCCGCTTTACCTCGACATGAATACCCGCAAGTCCTTCCACATCTCCCGCCTGCCCCGTTTTGCCGCAATGCTGAGCCGTGCGATGAACAGCAGTATATCCGTATTCATGGCACAGGTGAGCAAATTCAAGCTCACCCGCTACCCCTTTTCTTCGTTGCATTTTGCCCATTATGCCACCCTCTTATATTCCAGCACCATGCGCTTCAAAATGGAGATATAACATTCAATCAGGCGTTTGTCCTCGCCGATAATATCGAGATTATTCACTTTGTCGATGACTTTCTTAGTAGCACCGGCAAGGCGCAGACGTTCTTTTTTATTGTTTACCCGCAGTGTTAAATTACAGTTGAATTTCTGCTCTAATCTGTGATAACTTTCCTGCCATGCCGCGCTGAAACGGTCTGTACTGTCAAGTACCGGAATATATTTTGCTATCTGATTAATAAGCGGTCTTACATGCGTTCGCCAGTTATCGTGGGTTATCGTCGTCCAATCATAAACAAGCTGCACCTTCTTTTCCATATCGCCGATGCGGTCATTTTGTGCAACAGCAACATTTTTAAGAGCCTTTATTTCCCTGCCGTGTTCTGCAAATAATTTAGCAGATTGTAAAAACAGTTCTTCGGCGCTGACCGGCATATTGTTTTTCAATGTCCGTTCCATTTCATCGAAACGAGTTACATATTCAGCGGTGAATAAAATTCCTTTATCGCCTGTCATCTTGTTCGCCACCATGTCGCAGCCTTTTCTTGTGATTAGATAACACGGATACGTTTTTCCTGTACCTGATTTATAAGTTGATTTTATAAAGAAATTATCAGAACTCAATTTTGAGTTTTGACCTATAACACTAATATAGTTATCAATATCTCTCAATAAATTAAAATGTTGCTTACCTATCATTTCAGCTACTTGCCTACTATCTGCATAAAATACACCGCATTTATTTATTAATTGCAATTCATTCATTTTTTATCAATCCTTTTCTTTGCTTCTTTTATTATTCCGCACCACTGTATAAGCAATATTTTTTTTAACATTTTTCGTCTTTTGGGTTTAACCCTGATATACAACTCTATTAACGCTTTACCACCTATAAATGCTTTTTCTTCTTCTGACAACGGTCGTTTCGCCATAGATTTTCTTGTTTTTGTAATTGCCATGATTTCTTCTTCCTAAAACTTCCCAAAGTATCAGCCAAAACATCATTTAAAGTATCTTTTGATGTTTTAGCGATACTTTAAAGATACATTAAAATTCTTCCATACTATTTAAAATAGCCTTTAGTTCCCGCATTTCATCAGCTGTCAACGTTATACCTTTACTTACTTTGGAATAATCCGGAGCATAACTGCGGATGTCGTATTTCGGCATCTGATTTCGCCACGAAACAACGTTCAATTCTTTCCGCCAGCCGTCATCATTTTCCGAAATTACTGCAATCGGTTTTACTATTGTGAGATTATATTTTGAAATTGTTTTCATGATATTGCCTCCCATTTCTTTCTCTGCGCCAATCTGTCCAGATAATCCTGTGCTTCACCTGGCGTTGTTCTCACCTTATTGGAACTGCTTTTATACTTATGATTGCCCAAACTTTTCGAGCCGATTTCCTTTTTGCATACGGCGTATTGGTTATCGCCGAGTAATCCTGATACATAGTAAATATATTTTCCGTCTGTGTAATTCATGTTACATCACCATCTTTTCATATATGCGTATCATTTCGTTTATATCTATAGCACATGGTTTATTCCTCCCAGTAATTTGTTAATACTTTTTTTGATGTATTATTTACAGGTATATACACTATTTTAGGAGCAGTTATCTGTGTTTCAGGCACGTTATAATCTCTTCTTATTTCTTCCCATGCTTTAAGGGCTAATTCTTTCGTTTCGAATAATCCTCTGCATGTTATAGTAATTTCCATAATATGGCTTTGATATACGTATAATAGATACATTTTTATTTCCCCTTTAAAATAAATTTATTTAAAATCATCTATCTCCATAACTTTAATATCGCCGCTATATAAATTCCTTACAATATAGTTCATCATTCTTTCTGCTTCTACGTTTGCTTTTTCCATGTTGTCATCAATATAAGAAATTATGTCTATTTCTACGTCATTGTGAATATCACTAATTGCGAAACAAGCAACAACTCTTATTCCAACCGTAATAAATTTGCCTAATTCTGTTTGTTGAAGAACTTTTCTTTTTGCTATATATGCAATTTTTTCAGCATTTATTAATATGCCATCTTCAGTTTTTATCCACATAGCTTTACTCTCCTTTCAATTCATTTAAACTTAGACCTTTGCGCTTGGATTTCGCATTAAACACAATATAAAAATTAGTCGACTTTAGCCGGTCGATAATCCTGCCGGAATATGTGTCGAAAAGTTCATCTTTCGTCATGTTCGTGGTGATTATCACGGGCTTTTTACGATTGTAGCGTTCCGTTATTATGCTGTTTACCTTCGGTAGCACCCACGGAGCTGATACATCTTCGCCGCCTAAATCATCTATCACGAGCAGTTTCGTTTCCCGCAGCCGCATTTCAAATCTGCCCCATTCTTCAAGGCTTCGTGCTCGCATGGAATAAAGGTTATCCATAATAGAGCACATCGGGATAAACAGCCCGCTGCCGCCCTGCTCGATAAATTTTCTCAGCACGCATACGGCAAGCGTCGTTTTCATCGTGCCGTAACTTCCGGCAAGGATTAGTCCTTTGCCCTCGGCAACGTATTTATCAATATTTTGCGCATAGCGGTATATCATCTCGGCGTTTTCCCGTATATCGCTATCGACTGTTATTGTTTGAAATGATACATTCTTAAATCGTTCAAAGATACCGGCTCGCTCAAGTTCCCTGTCCTTAATCCCAACCACTTGTTTCGTTGGCGAACTTTGCTTCAACATCTTCGATTGTTTCGACCTTACGCGATTTATATAACTTACCACGTCCGGCTGCTTTTCCTTGTCGAACCAATCCTTTTTCTTTTGTGCTTCCGTTTTCATCACCGCCTGTATTTTTCAATATGCCTTCGATATAAGCCAGAGAACGCCTATTGCGCATCACGGCTATCTCGATTGCTTCCATTGTTTTATCTGTTCCGTATACCTCTATGAATTTGGATAACTTATCCGTTTCCAATGGAGAACAGCAGGATTTATTGCTTATCTCCCGCAGATATAATTTGCAGATATCTTCAAGAGAATTTTTCGCCGCTGTAGGTGCTACTATTTCTTTTGTATTTCTATTTGTATTTATATTGTTTTTATTATTATATTTATGTGGAACTGTACTTCCTACCTCCTCGGAACTCTGCTTCCTACCCCTAGGAACTGTACTTCCTACCTCGGCGGAACTCTGCTTCCTACC
>OGYT01001138.1_pt1 | contig 18575 bp, 21 predicted proteins | sample 1576631 | NCBI WGS metagenome assembly OGYT01 (sample SAMEA3541588, study PRJEB24748) | human gut metagenome | biome: human gut; feature: human-associated habitat; material: faeces | place: China | collected 2012
GCCCTTTAAGGCGGCGAGAGCGAGCACAATGAATAAGGAGTTTTCTAAGACATAAGCACTTTTGTCTATGTTTTTAGTAGCAGGAATTTTTATGGCTAAGATTTTAGTGATAATGGGCAGTTCGCGTTTATATGGAAACAGCTATATGTTAGCGGAAGCATTTATTAAGGGCGTGCACAGAGCTAATGTACATGATGTGAAGATTTATAATACATTATGGCGCAAAATGCAGAATGAAAATGAAGAAGATAAAGATTTTTCTTCGCTCATAAAATGGGCAGATACACTTGTAATCATAACGCCTCTTCATTGGTTCAGTTTTTCACCGCAGATAAAAATGCTTCTGGATAAAATCTGTACATTAGTAAAGGAAAACAGTCTGTCTAATATTAGGGAGGTTTTTCTAATCGGCTACGGCGATACGAAATATCAGGAAGCGTTCAACGGTCTTATTGAAACATATGAAAATATCGCGAGATATCAAAATTGGAAAAATAAAGGCTGTTTTGTTGTGCCGAATGTTTGGAAAAAAGGTGATGTAAAGAAATATAAGGTATTGGATACAGTGGAAAATATTGGCAAGGAGTTCTAAAAAAAAGCACTTTGGAGATTAGCTCTAAAGTGCTTTTTTTATCAGTGATTTAATTCTATGGTGGTTTTTTCTTTTGGTTTTATGAGTTCTTTGCCGCAGTGCAGGGCGACGGAAACGGCAAGTACCATTAAGGCAATAGCCACGATAAGTTGCAGTCCGTCAACGGTGAAGGTGAACTGACCGGCAGACAGTTTTACCAAAATACCGTATACTGCTTCGATAAGTGCCGTGAGCGTTACGCAGAACATTACAATCATCGGAATGTAGAGCATAAAGCCCTTACGGCCTGTAGTTCTTAAAAATACGGCAAGGGAGATTAGCACGAGTGCCGAGAGCAGCTGATTGGCGGCACCGAACAGCGGCCAGATATTCATATAGCCTCCTAAACAGAGAAGATACCCGAATACGAGTGTTATAATTGTAGAGAAATATTTATTGGTGCATATTTTTTGTAAAGTGTTCATATCCTGTGCGTTGTCAATGGTGAAAAGTTCCTGAAAGGACATGCGTCCGATGCGGGCTACAGCATCAAGCGTAGTGAGAGCAAGAGCCGATACGCACATGGTCATTATGCAGTTGGCAATATCGTGCGGCATGCCGAACATGGAGAAAAAACCGGCAACCGCCGTAGAAAAAATCTGAAATGGTGTGCCTTCCGGCAGATGACCGCCCGTTGCCGCCGAACAGACAATTACAAGTGAAACGACACCGAGTACGGACTCTACAAGCATGGAGCCGTAGCCGACAAATAGAGTGTCTTTTTCATTGGAGAGTGTTTTTGATGATGTACCGGAGGAGACGAGACTGTGGAAGCCGGAAACGGCACCGCAGGCAATGGTGATAAACAAAATCGGAAATAAATCCTTGCCGTTTACGGTAAAACCGACAAACGCAGGCATATTGATAGTGGGATTTGCAACAAAAACGCCGACAACACCGCCCAAAATCATCGCGAGAAGTAAAAACGCGCTTAAATAATCGCGTGGTTGTTTTAAAATCCACATTGGCATTACGGCAGCTATGAAAATATAGAAAAATACGATGTAGAGCCAGCTCATGCGGTCGAGGTAAATCGGAAAGGCGATACCGGCGGCAAGCATGATAAGTAAAAGAATAATACCGATAACGAAACGTGTTTTTTCACTTGGATGAATTTTTTGGGTGAATAAACCGAAAGCTATGGCTGCGAAAATGAACAGCATGGAAATAGAGGCGGCGGCAGCATTCGGAGTAATAGGACTTCCGTCGCTGGTAAATCCGTTGAAGGTATTGGCAACAATATCACCGAAAGCGGCAATAACGAGCAGGCTGAATAGCCAGCAGAATAATAAAAACAGACGGCGGCCTGTTTTGCCTATGTATTGTTCAATAAGCATACCCATGGATTTTCCTTGATTTTTTACAGAAGCATATAATGCCGTAAAATCCTGCACAGCACCGAAGAAAATTCCGCCGAAGATAATCCATAAAAAAGCCGGCAGCCAGCCGTACATGGCGGCAATTATTGGGCCTGTTACAGGTCCTGCTCCTGTGATTGATGTAAATTGATGAGAAAATACGGTGAATTTGGAAGCTGGCGTGAAATCCTGTCCGTCTTCATATTTGTAGGCAGGTGTTTTTGCGCTCGGGTCGAAGCCCCATGTTCTGAGCAGCCAGCGGCCGTAAAGACGGTAAGCCAAGAAAAAAATTATAATAGCAGAGCCGACGAGCATTATACCGTTCATAAAAAATCTTCCTTTCAAAATTTGTTGTTTCCGCTAAAATATTAGATATATTTGTCCATATGGATAAGATATAAGAAATATACAGCAGTCGTCGAATACATAGTATAGCATTATCATAAATAAGCGTCAATTAAAATATGTAAATATGTAAAGTTTGTATGCAAAATTGACAAAAAATATAACTCATGCTATGATTGAGCTATTCAGTTTTGGAATACAATTAAATTAACGTTTAAGTCCTCCTCTCAAATATCAAATGTGTGGAAGATTTTATTTGTTTTTTAGTTTACTCTCCGCACTGATTTATATTTTATTTTATAAGGAGGCTTCTCAATAATGGGAACAGGTACAGTTAAATGGTTTAATTCTGGTAAAGGATATGGTTTTATTACAAATGATGACGGTTCCGGCGATTTATTCGTTCATTTTTCCGCTATCAATTCCGAAGGCTTTAAAACTTTGGAAGAAGGCCAGAAAGTAACTTTCGATACAGAAGCAGACAGCCGCGATGCAAGCAAAATGCGTGCTGTAAATGTAACAGTTGTAAAATAATTGAAGCAGCAGATAAAAGAGCAATCCATTAGGTTGCTCTTTTTTTGTACATAGACAGAGGAGGTTATTTCATGGAATTCCGTTTGTTAAAGTATTTTCTGATTGTGGCACGTGAAGAAAATATCACACGGGCGGCAAACTGGCTGCATATCACTCAGCCGACACTGTCGCGTCAGCTTATGCAGCTTGAAGATGAGCTGGGAGTAAAATTATTTAAGCGTAGTAAGCACAGAATTATTCTGACGGATGACGGCATGATGCTAAAGCGCAGAGCGCAGGAAATTATGTCTTTGGTAGAGAAAACGAAGCAGGATTTTGTATCGGAAGATGAAGAACTGGCGGGGAAAATATCCATCGGTTGCGGTGAAACAAGAAATATGTCGTTTTTATCAAATCATATAAAAAACTTTCATGAAATTTATCCGCGGGTTAAATATGAAATTTACAGTGCGACAGCTGATGATATTAAGGATGATTTGGAAAAAGGCATTTTGGATATGGGACTTTTAACGGAACCTGTTGATATCGGCAAATATGCTTTTATCCGTATGCCGGAAAAAGAACAGTGGGGCGTTTTGGTACGCAAGGACAGTGAACTGGCACGGAAGGATTTTGTCATGCCGGAGGATTTGGTGAATATACCGCTTATTATCGGCAGAAGAGAAGAAGTGCGCAATGAACTGGCAAACTGGTTCGGCGGATATTATGAACAGGCGGAAATTATTGCTACATACAATCTGATTTTAAATGCAGCCAATATGGTAAAAAATAAAGTAGGTGTTGTCTTAGGATTTAATTTGGGCAATATTTATGAGGATTTATGTCTTATTCCGTTAAAGCCGTCACTTGAAACGGGAGCTGTACTTGTCTGGAAACGAAATAATATGCTGTCCAAAACGACGGAGAAATTTATAAACTTTATTAAAAATACAGATTAAGCATTTTTGGAAATAGAATATAAGTATTAGATATAATAAAATATTTAAACTAAAATAGGTGTTAGAAGATGACACCTATTTTTTTTAGTTCATTTTTATTTGAAGCTCAAAGAAGATAAATTAAAAGAAAGTGCCTGTTCGGCACAATATAATGTAAAGGGAGTTATTTCCTAATTTATTCTTATATTGCGCCGGGCAATTTTTCTTTGAGATACAAAGAAAAGTTGCCGAAAAAGAAATATATGATTTAGTAAACCGCATAGAAATTTTCCTTTAGAGATAAGATATTTTTATCTATAACGTCCAAAAACTCGCTAATGCTCAAACAGTTTGGACTAAAACCATAGCTAAAAATATCTTATCTCCAATAGCCTGACGGCTATCGGAAAATTATCTAAATGCGCAATAGAATTTTGAGATAAATTGCAATTTACAGTGTCCACATCATTTTTTAGTTTCTATTTGACATTTGAAGGCACGAGCTAAATTCCAAATGTTTCGAGCCGTTGTTTCGACTGTATTCATATAAGCACCTCGAAGGCTTGCCCAGTGCAGCGTAAGCGAAACGTTAAAAAAGGTTTTCTTTTTGGTTCGTTTTTCTTTGAGCTTCAAAGAAAAATGAACAATGAATACAAATAATAAATATATCTGAAAGGATTAGTTAATATGCAAAGTCTTACACGAAGAAATTTTTTTAAAATGGCGGGCAGTGTTGCTGTAGGATTGGCGGCTTCGCAGCTGACGCATTTATCACCGGCTCTTGCTCAGGCTCCGGTAGTAGGCAGTCAGGATTTTACGGATTTGAAGAATGTGGAAGGTTCGTATGCTAAAGTTTACTTCACGAAACATATTGATGCGCAGCATTTAATAAAACTGTATAACTTGGTTAATGAAAGTATTTACGGTAAAGTAGCGATAAAGCTGCATACGGGCGAACAGCACGGACCGAATATATTGCCGCGTGATATGGTACAGGCTTTTCAGGCACATATTCCGAACAGTAATATTGTAGAAACGAATACTCTTTATGTAGGGGACAGGGATACGACGGAAAAACACTGCGAAACACTCAGAGTAAACGGATGGACGTTTTGCCCTGTTGACATCATGGATGAAGACGGAACGGTTATGCTTCCAATAAGAAACGGGATACATTTGAAAGAAATTTCCGTGGGCAGTCATATGATAAATTACGATTCCATGGTAGTGCTTACGCATTTTAAAGGTCATCCGAGAGGCGGTTTTGGCGGTTCAATGAAAAATCTGGCTATCGGCTGTGCCGACGGACAAATCGGCAAGCGTATGGTGCACGGTTTGGGCAAGGAATTGCCAAAAACGGCTGAAGGCTGGCCGGGCGAGGAACTGTTTATGGAAAATATGGCGGATTCTGCCAAAGGAACGATAGATTATTTCGGCAAGCATATTGTATATATCAATGTAATGCGCCGCATGTCCGTTGATTGCGACTGTGTGGGGGTCGGCGCGGCGGAACCGACCATTCCGGATATCGGCATACTTGCATCCACCGATTTACTGGCGATTGACCAGGCATCCGTCGATTTAGTATATGCTCAACCGGAAAAATACCGCCATGATTTGGTAGAACGTATTGAGTCACGTAAAGGTCTGCGTCAGCTTTCGGCTATGCGGGAACTTAAAATGGGTAATGACAAATATAAATTAATCAGTATCGACTGAATTTCAATACAGGGGAAGATAATATGGCAGAACATATTATGACAAAGCAGGAAGCAAGTGAGCATTTCAATATACCGATAAGTGTTCTTGATGAATATGAAAGCTGGGGGCTGTGCGGTGCTGTTAAAAAAGTTATGGGTGTTTGGCAGTATGATGACAGTGATTTGGAATATCTCAGCATGATTATGACATTGCATGATATAGGTTTCAATTCAAGTGAAGTGGAAATGTATATGCGGCTTTTGCTCAATGATAAAAGTACAGATAAAAAACAACTGGAAATGCTTAATAAAAAAAGAGATGCTATTTTAGACAGAATACATTTTCGGGAAAAACAGCTGGAGAGATTGGATTATCTTCGTTATGAAATCAATAAAAATATGAAAAACGGCAGGTGATTAATATGAAGAAAATTCAGTTGAACAATGGTTTGGAAATGCCGCTTAGAGGTCTGGGAGTTTTTCAGGTAACCGACAAAAATGTATGCGAACAGACTGTATTGCAGGCATTGAATATTGGATACCGCATGATTGATACGGCAGCGTGCTACGGCAATGAAACAGCTGTCGGCAATGCAATAGAAAAAAGCGGGATTGAACGAAAGGACATATTCATTGTTTCCAAAGTATGGATACAGGATGCCGGTTATGATAAAACGAAGAAGTCTTTTTTCAAGACACTGGAAAATTTAAAAACGGATTATCTCGATTTGTATTTAGTGCATATGCCGTACGGCGATTATCACGGTAGCTGGCGTGCCATGGAGGAACTGTATAAAGAAGGCAGAGTAAAAGCAATAGGTGTTTGCAATTTTCTGGAAGACAGACTTACGGATTTGATTTTAAGTCATGAAATAGTGCCGGCAGTTAATCAGATGGAACTGCACCCTTTCTGTCAACAGAAAAAACTGCGCGAAGTGATGAAGAAATACGATATAAAACCGATGGCTTGGGCGCCTTTTGCCGAAGGCAAGGACGATATTTTTCAGAATGAAACGTTATCGGCTATCGGTAAAAAATACGGAAAGACTCCGGCACAAGTTATTCTGTGCTGGCTAATGCAGAGCGGTATTATAGCAATTCCCAAATCAGTGCATGAAGAAAGGCTTAAAGAAAATTTTTCTACAGGCAATTTTGTTTTAAGTGATGATGATATGAAGCGTATTGAAGCTATGGACAGAAAAGAAAGTCTTATTTTGAATATAACAAGTCTGGATGAAGTGTACCGTCTGCATAATATACGGTTTGAACAGTGAGATATGAGTTGAAACGGAGTGATTGAGATGAAAAAAAGAATTCTGGGTAAAAATGGTCTTGAAGTTTCGGCAATAGGACTGGGCTGCATGGGATTTACGCAGAGTTATCCGCCGTATCTGCCGAAAGATGAAGCAGTAAAAGTAATTCGTCAGGCAGTGGAAGCGGGAGTAACTTTTTTTGATACGGCGGAAGTCTATGGTCCGTATACGAATGAAGAACTCGTCGGTGAAGCGTTGCAGCCATACCGCGATAAAGTCGTTATCGCTACGAAATTCGGCTATGATATTGAAAATAATAAAATGGATGCCGCCGGCAGACCGATTGCACTGTCAAGTAAACCGAGTGTAATCCGAAAAGCGGTGGAAGGTTCGCTCAAAAGACTCAGAACAGACCATATCGACCTGTATTATCAGCACCGTGTCGACCCGGACACACCGATTGAAGAAGTGGCGGAAACGGTAAAGAATTTGATAAAAGAGGGTAAGGTTTTGCATTGGGGTCTTTCGGAGGCGAGTGCACAGACAGTTCGCAGAGCACATGCTGTTTGTCCTTTGACTGCCGTGCAGAGCGAATATTCCATGTGGTACCGCAATGTGGAAAAAGAGCTGCTCCCAGCATTGGAAGAGCTCGGTATAGGTTTTGTACCGTTCAGTCCTCTTGGCAAGGCTGTGCTTACAGGCTGCTTCAATAAGGATACACATTTTGACAAGACGGATTTCCGAAGTCAGATACCGCGTTTTAATCCGGAAAATCTGCAGCACAATATGCAGCTTGTGGAATACGTGGAAGATTTGGCAAAAGAAAAAAATGTAACACCGGCACAGATTGCTCTCGGCTGGCTTTTGACGCAAAAACCGTGGATTGTACCCATTCCGGGCACGAAAAAGATTACGCGCGTGCAGGAAAATATCGGCGGAGCGGATGTCGTATTTACGGATGAAGAACTTGCAAAGATACGTGAAAAGTTAAATTCCATTGAAATAATGGGAGCACGATATCCGAAGGAACAGGAAGAATTGACGGGAAAATAAAATCTTGACTTTAAGCGGACTCAATGGTGTAGATTTAGGATAGAAAAATTTTTAAAGAAGGTAATATTTATGGATAGAACAGAAACAGCGAAAAAAATCAGTGAAAAATGGTTTCAGCAGGAAATAAGCGTAAGCGGTGCAGACAGCAGTTTTAAAGCTATAGCGGAAAATTTCGTCTGCGGTGATAATCTAATCCGTTCAGTGCTTACGGATAAACAGAAAATATTGGTGATTTTAACTGCACTGACGACGGTGCAGACTTTGAAACCGCTTGCCAAATATACGAAAGCGGCACTTAATGTAGGTGTTTCGCCGGAAGAAATAACGGAAACGCTTTATCAGTGCGCGCCGTATATCGGCATTTCAAGAGTGGAAGCGGCACTGGATGAAGTAAATGCAGTTTTTGCACAGATGAATGTGGCATATCCGCTCAAAGAACAGGCAACAGTTGATGAAACGACACGCTTTGCCAAAGGGCTTGCCGTGCAGCAGAAAATTTTCGGTGCGGAAAATATCAATGCAATGAGAGAAAATGCGCCGGAAGAATTAAAACATATTCAGGACTATTTATCCGCTTACTGTTTCGGCGATTATTATACAAGAGGCACGCTTGATTTAAAAATGCGTGAACTTATAACATTTACGGCAATAATCTGTCTTGGCGGCTGCGAACCGCAAGCAAAAGCTCATGCCGGCGCCAATATCAGCGTGGGCAATACGAAGGAAATGCTTATCGAAGCGGCTACGCAGTGTCTGCCGTTCATCGGTTTTCCGCGAACATTGAATGCCATCGGCTGCATAAATGCTGTTTGTAAATAAGTTGCAGAGAATATGTCATGGAGAAAAGGAGTATGTAAAATGCGCAGTGTGAATTTTAAGATTGTCATAGATATTATGCTGATAACGGCATTACTTTTATCCATGGCATATTTGTTAATCGGCATAGATAATCATGAGATTGTAGGAACAGTATTTTTCTTGCTGTTTATCGTGCATATAATATTAAATCGCCGCTGGTTTTCCAGTATATTCAAGGGAAAATATTCAGCAGTAAGGATATTGCGTACAGGAATTAATCTGATGTCGGTCGTAATGATGGCAGGGCTTATAATAAGCGGGCTTATTTTTGCCACGTATACACCGTCTTTTATAAAGACGGCAGGCAGTATCGACATGGCAAGACAGCTTCATATGATAACATCGTATTGGAGTTTTGTACTGCTGTCCGTTCATTTGGGTATGAATTTAAGCGTAGTATCAAATGCGGTAAAAGCAAATTATATTTTTAAGGAATTTTTCCGGCTGATAGGAATAGTTCTGGCCTGTTACGGTGTATATGCTTTTATGAAGCACGATTTGCTGATGTATATGTTTTTGCAGCAGGAATTCGTTTTCTTTGATACAAAGCAGTCTCTCGCGCTGTTTTTTGCGGATTACATTTCAATCATGTGTTTCGGCGGCATAATAGGCTACAGCATTATGCGTCTGTCTGCTAAGTTGAATATCTGCAGAATGAACAGACAGATGAAAACGAAGGAAGAGGTGAATTGATGAAAAAGTGGATAACGCTGATGTTTTCCGTGCTGATGATTTTTTCGCTTACGGCGTGCAGTGCACAGGTTGATGAACAAAAGCAAATGGCAGAAAATACACAGACGGAAAAAACGGTTCAGAATATAAATAAAGAGGAAGGAAGCAGTGAAATGATGAACAGAAAAATAAAAGTTACGGGTCAAAACGGAGAGATTATCGTATTTGCCTTAAACGACAGTCAGGCTGCACAGGATTTGTACAATCAGCTTCCGTTTACTGTTGAAGTGGAAAATTTCAGTACGAATGAAAAGATTTTTTATCCTTCTGATAAACTGAGTACGAAAAATACCCCAAATCCGTCAAGTGTTGATGTAGGAACGCTGGCTTATTACAGACCGTGGGGCAATGTAGTAATGTTTTATGGCGGATTAAGACCGAACAGCGATTTGTATGAACTGGGAAATGCTGTATCGGGTAAAGAGTCGATAAAAAATTTATCCGGCAGCATTACCGTGGAAAAGGAAGATAGTAATGAATAGGCGGGAGTTTATTAAAGTCGGCGGAGCCGGTCTGTTTACTTTATTTTTAAGCGGCTGCGGCTTATCCATGCTGTCGGGCAAAAATGATGAAAATGCCAAGGCTGCTGCAGTTTCGGAAGGTGAAAATATGAAAATCGTAGTAATAACGGGCAGTCCGCATAGAAACGGAACATCGGCACTGCTGGCGGATAAATTCATTGAAGGAGCGCAAAGTGCAGGTCATGAAGTTTTCCGTTTCAATGCGGCATTTGAGGAAATACATCCGTGTTTGGCTTGCAACCGCTGCAATAGGGACAGTGCGTGTATTCAAGGTGATGCGATTGAAAAGAATTTAATGCCGAAACTCTTGGAAGCGGATATGATAGCACTTATTACGCCGCTGTATTATTATGGCATGTCAACGCAGATAAAAACCGTAGTCGACAGATTTTATGCACGCATAGGAAAATTACAGAATAAAAAGTCAATTTTGATGGCAACGGCATGGAACAGTGCCGACTGGACGATGACATCGCTCGTAAAACATTATGAATCTCTCGTGCAGTATATGAAATGGCAGGATGCAGGCAAGGTGCTTGCTATAGGCTGCGGTTACCGTTCAGCCATAGAGCGAAGCGAATTTCCTAATCAGGCATATCAAATAGGAGCGAATTTATAATTTATACAGATGAGAGGTAAGGACAATGAAAATAGTAGTTGTTACGGGAAGTCCGCATAAATCGGGAACAACGGCGCTTCTGGCGGATAAATTCATTGAAGGAGCGCAAAGTGCAGGTCATGAAGTTTTCCGGTTTGATGCGGCGTTTGAAGATATACATCCGTGTCTCGGCTGCGATAGATGCGGCATGGACGGCGACTGCATACAGAATGATGCGATTTTGCAGACTTTAATGCCGCAGCTTTTGCAGGCAGACCTTATTGCACTTGTTACACCTGTGTATTTCTTTGCCATGACGGCGCAGATAAAGACGATAGTAGACCGTTTTTATTCACGCACAGGCAGACTGCATAATAAAAAATCCGTACTGCTGACGGCGGCAGGCAGCAATACGGATTTGACGATGATGGCGATAACAGACCATTACAATACTTTGGTGAGGTACATGGAATGGAATGATATGGGAAGAATATTGGCCCCGGGCTGTCCGACGAGAGAAGCGATAGAAAAAACGGATTTTCCCGACAAGGCGTATCAGCTGGGGGCAAATTTATAAATTATTATTGACTTAAAGTCTGCTTTAAGTTGTATTATAAAAGCGTAGACATAAAAAGTTTTTGGTCGGTTTCTGCTCCGGAAACCGGCTATTTTTTTATGCGGTTATTATCTCCCCATTCGCACATCATATCCAAAATAGGGATGAGAGATTTGCCGCGTTGCGTCAGAGAGTATTCAACCTTTGGAGGGATTTGCGGATATTCTTCTCGATGGATTAGTTTATCTGCTTCCAGCTCTTTTAATGAGGCGGATAATGTCTTGTAGGAAATATCGCCTATATACCGTTTCATCTCGTTGAAACGGACGACTTTAAATTCCATTAACGTATATAAAATCGTCATTTTATATTTGCCGTTAATCAGAGATAAGGTATAACTGAAGCCTGTTTCACGGAGATTTTCCTGAGCGATACAGCGATTGTTCATAATTACACTCTCCTTTTAGTAAGTATTATACTTTAATGTGCGTACTTGTTAAAAGTATTATTGTTGTTATAATTATAGTAACAGAAAAAAATAAAGTCAATTTTCTTCAGTAATTGCTATATTGTGTGTATTTATCAGGAGGGATTTTTATGAGCAAAAAAATCGTTGTAATTACGGGAAGTCCGCGCAAAAACGGCAACAGTTTCGCCATGACGCAGGCATTTATCGAAGCGGCGGAAAAGAAAGGTCATGAAGTAACGCGTTTTGATGCCGCAATGAAAAACGTGGGCGGCTGCCGTGCCTGCGAAACTTGCTTTAAAACGGGAAAAGCCTGCTCTTTTGATGATGATTTCAATACGATAGCTCCAGCTATTTTGGCAGCCGATGCAGTTGTATTTACTATGCCTGTATATTGGTACAGCATTCCGGCGCAGATTAAGAGCGTGATTGATAAATTATATTCGTTTTGCGTGGCGGGAAAAGATATTGCGGGAAAAGAATGTGCCGTTATCGCCTGCTGTGAGGAAGACGATATGTCGGTGCTCGACGGTGTGAGAGTTCCGATTGAACGTTCGGCGGCGCTTATCAAATGGAAAATGGTCGGCGAAGTTCTCGTTCCGGGCGTGTTAAATGTAGGCGATATCGATAAGACGGACGGCTGTAAAAGAGCGGCAGAATTGGCTGACAAAATTTGACGGGAGCGATGATTATGAGTAAGGAAATTATAATATTAAACGGCAGTCCTCGTAAAAACGGCAATACTTCCGCACTTGTTAAAGCATTTACCGAAGGTGCTGAAGTTGCTGGTAATACAGTTACGGAATTTTTCCTCGATAAAATGAATATTCACGGCTGCAAAGGCTGTTTCAGCGGCGGTAAAAATCCGGACAGCCCGTGTGTGCAGAAAGACGATATGGATAAAATTTATCCGGCGTATAAAAAAGCCGATATCGTCGTTTTGGCAACACCGCTATATTATTGGACGATAAGCGGACAGCTCAAATGCGCTTTTGACAGATTGTTTGCCGTAGCCGAATGTGATGAGAATTATGCCAATCCGAAAAAACAGTGTGCGCTGTTAATGGCGGCTGAAGGATACGGCTTTGAGGAAACGTTGTACTGGTATAATAATCTGGAAAAACATCTCGGTTGGCAAAGTATCGGCAGAGTGCTCTGCGGCGGCGTTATGAATATCGGCGACATCAAGGATAAAAAAGAATTGCAGGATGCCTTTGAACTGGGCAAATCCATAAATTGACGGGACTTTAAAATAATATTTTGCCGTTACGGCGAAATTCGGCAGAAAAAATAGCTGTTGCACCGATAAAAGGAGAAAAAACAATTTGAAATTTATTGAAATTGCGGAGAACAAAAAGCAGTATCTGGATTTATTGCTGCTTGCCGACGAACAGGAGAGCATGATAGATAAATATCTGGACAGAGGTACTATGTATGCTTTGGATGATGACGGGATTAAAGCGGTCTGCGTTGTTACCGATGAGAAAAACGGTATTTTGGAAATAAAAAATATTGCAGTCAGACCGGATTGTCAGAGAAAAGGCTACGGTAAGCAGTTAATTCGGTTTATACGAAATAAATATAAAGATTTTTTTGCTATTTTGCAGGTGGGAACGGGAGATAGTCCGCTTACTGTTCCGTTTTATGAAAGCTGCGGTTTTCATAAATCGCATATTGTAAAAAATTTTTTCCTCGATAATTATGACCATGTTATCTGTGAAGGCGGCAAACAACTTGTTGATATGGTGTATTTGCAGATGAAAATATGAAAGAGTCTTTTATTAAAACATTTCTTTTCATGATACGCTAAAGATAAAAAAGAGAAGCATTCATATGCTTCTCTTTTTTTATTTATGATATGTGATTAAAATATAGAAGGCTGTTTTAGCAGTGTTCGATAGTCGAACCGAGATATTTATTGACGATTTCCACTGCGCAGTAATCACCGCACATGGAGCAGGCAGTAGTGCCTTCCGGGTTGCGGGATGCACGTTTTTCACGAGCTGTCTGCGGGTCTATGGCAAGATTTAACTGAGCTTCCCAGTCAAGCTGTTTGCGGGCTTTTGCCATGTTTAAGTCCCAATCCTTGGCTCCCGGTACGCCTTTTACGATATCAGCCGCATGAGCGGCAATTCTTGTTACGATTACACCGTCCTTAACGTCCTGATTATTCGGCAGGGCGAGATGTTCAGCTGGTGTTACGTAGCAGAGAAAATCAGCGCCGTTTGCGGCAGCCATTGTTCCGCCGATAGCGGCAGTAATATGGTCATAGCCCGGTGCAACGTCAGTAACGAGCGGGCCGAGAACATAAAATGGTGCATTATGGCAGAGGCTTTTCTGCAGTTTCATATTAGTGGCAATCTGGTCGAACGGTACATGTCCCGGTCCTTCCACCATTACTTGTACTCCTCTGTCCCAGGCACGTTTTACTAGTCCGCCGAGGTTTAAGAGTTCCTGAATTTGCGCATGGTCGGTGGCATCGGCAAGACAGCCAGGGCGCAGTCCGTCGCCAAGACTCATGGTTACGTCGTATTTGGCGCAGATATCTAAAATATCATCATATCGTTCGTAAAGCGGATTGTTTTTTTCGTTATAGAGCATCCAGCCTGTGATGAAGGAACCGCCGCGGCTTACAACGTCCATATAGCGGCCTTCTGCACGCATACGGTTGATAACGTCCATTGTTACGCCGCAGTGGATAGTCATGAAGTCAGCTCCGTCTTTTGCCTGTTTTTCAATGGCATGGAGCAAATCTTCCTCTGTCATCTTTACAACGGCACCGTGCGCTTTGATAGCGTCAACCGTTGCCTGATAAATCGGTACTGTGCCTACCATAACGGTAGAATGGTCTAAAATGGCACGACGGGAGGCGTCAATGTTATTGCCTGTACTTAAATCCATTACGGAATGAGCACCGGCTGCTATGGCAATATTGAGTTTTTCAATTTCCGGTTCTGGGTCAGGAAAAGCGCTTGATGTTCCGATATTGGCATTTACTTTTGTACAAAGTCCTTCTCCTACGCCGTACGGATGCAGATTTTTATGATTTATATTGGCACAAATAGCAATAGTTCCGTTAGCTACACGTTCTTTGAGAACATTTATATCCATATTTTCTTCTTGCGCCACTATTTTCATTTCATCAGTGATTTTGCCAGCTCTGGCAGCTTGCATTTGAGTCATTGTCATTTGAAATCCTCCTAAATTTTTATGTAAAAAAGCCGGTCTGCAAAGTTGCAAACCGGCTGTAGTTTCCGTTTGCCACTTCCCTACGCTGGTATTAGCCATGTCAGGTTCTAAGGGTCAGTTTTTAACTTCTCAACCTTGCGGTCCCCCTAGTGGTGTATGAAATGATGTGTATGATGTTATTTTTATTATAAGCCTAATTTATTATTTAGACAAGAGTTTTTAATCAAAATTGTGCATCATGCAGCCAAACATAACGTTCGTCTTCACAGCGGTCAGTCTGGAGCCAAGGATTGCCGTCAAGATGGCGTATCATCCAGCAGGTGTACATCTGGTAGCCAGGAGCTACTGCCTGCGGATGGAGTTCGCCTCCAGGGATGGCAGAGAAGCTGCCGTCTGTACTTTTGAATACCTGGTCGCCGACAAAGCTTGCACCGAAGCCTTCCGGATGGTCGAATTTGAAATAATAAGTTTCAGGCTGCGGATGTCTGTGAGGCAGATAACCGGACCAGTTGCCACGGTCATTTAAAACTTCGCCGAGAACCATGTTGGAATAAGGAGCGATGTCATGGTCGAAAATAGTATTTACGCGGCGTTTTGCCACATTGCCGAATTTGCCGACGCAGGAATAGCCCCAAGGAGCATCTTCAGGAGCATATAGTTTGGATGGAAATTGTTTTTCATTTTTCGTGCACTGTACGAGAATTTCAGCATCACTATCTGCTTTTACGATGACTTTAGTGCCGCCGCAAACGTGAACGCACCAAGGTCCTTCAGTGAATACATCTTTTCTTGTTACGGCTTTTTGCTGTCCGTCGAAAATATAAGTGATTTTGCCTGCCAAAAGAAGTACGGCAACTTCTTCGCCTTCGCGGCAGAATGTTCTTTCTTCGCCGGCTTTCATTTTGTAGACACGGATGTCCATTAACATATCACTGTATTCGTTGTCATAAGTGGTAAGGATTTTTTCGCCGGAAGCATCGAATTCAGGATAACCAAAAACTTTTTTAGTCATTAAAAACCTCTCCTTTATATAATGAATGGATTTATATGATTTAGCGTTTATTTACGTTGATAATTGTATTATAAACCAAAAAATACCAAACGTAAATATTAAATGCTAAATTTTGGATATATTTTTTGTATTTTTTTATTATATTTTGATTATGTTTTAAGTTATAGATAATGAGTTTTTGGTAAAATAAAAAGCCGCTTTAGTTTTTACTAAGCGGCTTATGTTAAGATATAAATTTATGCTTCAGTTTGTTGATGGGTTTCAATGTAATCAATAATTAAATCGGCAGCTTTTTCCAAAGAGATATGACTGGTATTAATCATCATATGGAAATGCTTCGGGTCTCCCCATTTTTCACCTGTGTAGTAAGCGTAATATTTTTCACGGTTTTTAGCTTCTTTGTCCAGGTCAGCTAAAGTATGATTGCCGTAGTGGTTTTTCGCGCGGGCAGCACGGAAATCATCATCGGCATAGATAAAGAAGAAGAATGTGTTTGGGACATCTTTTAAAATGAAATCGGCACATCTGCCTAAAAATACAGCTTTACCTTTTTGGGCAAGTTTGAGCATGGCAACAGCTTGCTGACGATACATTTTATTGAAATACGGAATTCGTTCAAAGGCAAAATCGCCGAGATTGCCGAGCTGGTTTTGCGGCAGATTGTATGAGTCTTTGAGAAGTTCGTCAACATCGATGTCGTAGCCTTCCTGCTGACTGAGTTTTTCAGCCGCCATTTGAACAATTGTGCGGTCATAGCGGTTGAAACCGAGTTTTTTTGCTAAGATAGAGGAAACTTCTCTGCCACCACTGCCGTATTGTCGAATGATTACAATATTCGTATTGTCTTTCATGATAAACTCCTTCCTGTAAAAAACCGGATTTAAATATCAGGTTGCTTTTATCATACTACAATCTAAGTAGTCATACAAGAAGGAGGATAATAGTTCTATAATATAAATGTCTTTATATTATTTTAACAGTTTATAAAGATTGATAATTTCGACAACCATATCTTTAAAAGTATAGGTGGTCATCAGATAATCCTGCGCGTGGGAAATAAGTACATTGAATTGCAATTTTTCACCGTTGGCTTCGCGTGTCAACAGTTCTTTAGTCTGAAGTTCATGTGCTTTTTGCAATTGAGGAACAGCTTTATCAACTTGTTCCTGTGCTTTATCGAATTTGCCTTCATGAGCCAGTTTTAGAGCATTTTGCAGCTCAGCTCTAGCATCACCGGCTAAGGAGATAATATTAAATGCTATTTTTTCAGTATTTATGATAATCAGCCTTTCTGAATTAATTTATTATTTATATTCACTGCGGAATTTGCGTTCAATGTCTTCAATGGATAAATGCTTCGTTTCCGGCATGGAGGTTCTGACAAAGATTAAAGAGCAGACGCACAATGCACCGAAGATGAAGAAGGTATTGGATATGCCGACAATGCCGAGCAGAATAGGAAATATCAAAGTTACGAGAAAGTTGGTGCACCATAGGCAAAGAACGGTAAGACCCATACAGGTAGAACGCATTCTTGTCGGGAAGATTTCCGAAATCATAAGCCAAGTGGCGGGAGAGACGCATGATTGTTGAAATCCCAGGAAAATAACCGTAAGAGTTAAAATAAAATACGGAAGTAAAGGAGAACCTTCCAATGTAGAGGAAATTACACCGATAAGAATATTGGCGGTAAGTACGCCGCATAAGCCGATGGTCAGCATAGTACGACGTCCTATTTTGCCGACGATGTAAAGACCGAACAGTGCACCGGCTACAGAAATTATACCGTTACCGATATTGCCGACAAGAGCCGCATCCGTACTGAAGCCGGAATGCGTGAGAATTTGCGACCCGTAAAACATGATACTGTTTACGCCGGTAACCTGCTGTGTAACGGCCAGGGCTATGCCGAGGATAAAAATGCGTTTCATCCAAGGTTCAGTAAAGTCTTTAAAGGAAAGCTCTTTAGCAGCATTTTGCTGTTCCAGAACATCTTTGATATTATTTAATTCGGCAATAGCCTGAGCTTGCGTTTCATGTGTGCATTTGAGGACTTCAAGAGCATCGGATACGCGTCCTTTGGCAACGAGATAACGTGGTGATTCTTTAGCAATAAGCATACTTAGAAATAATAAAATGGCAGGAATTAATGTAACGGCAAGAATATAACGCCATACATGCGGGTCGTGACCGAGATTGAGGGCAATAACGGCATTGACTATATAAGCGAGAAATTGTCCGAATACAACGACTAAGTCCATTAATCCTACCATGCGTCCACGGTATTGGCTTGTAGCGATTTCCGCCAGATACCCCGGCACGATAACGGAAGAGCCGCCGACGGCAAGACCTAAGAAAAAGCGGCAGCCAATCATCATCTGTGCATTTACGGAAAGTACACAGCCTAAACTTGCGAGGAAAAACAATATGGATAGATACGAAAGAGTGGTTTTCCTTCCGTAAGTATCGGACAGTCGGCCTGAAATGAATGAACCGATGGCGGCACCGATACAGATTGCACTGCCGACAAGACCTTCCAGAACAGGTGTTAAATTAAGCTGGTCGGGACGCGCCATATAAGGCAGAGCTCCGTTGATAACACCGGTGTCGTAACCGAATAATAAAGAGCCGAAAGTAGCAAGCAGCCCCATAAAGACCATGGTTCGCTTGGCATTGGGATTTATATTTTCAGTAGTCATAAAAAATCCTCCTGTTAAAAAATTAATATTATAAAAATTACAAATATATTATTTACCGATTTCTTTGCCTTTAAAGAAATCAGTTTAAAGAAAGTGCTGGTTCGGCACAATATAATATGAAAAGAATTATTTCTTAATGTATTCTTATATTGC
>OGYT01001143.1_pt1 | contig 18536 bp, 18 predicted proteins | sample 1576631 | NCBI WGS metagenome assembly OGYT01 (sample SAMEA3541588, study PRJEB24748) | human gut metagenome | biome: human gut; feature: human-associated habitat; material: faeces | place: China | collected 2012
ATGTCCTTTGCACGGTTCCGGGGCTAGTGGAAGCCGTCATCGAACGTCATACGAAAATATTTTAATGTAAATGACATGTAAAGTCAAGCATTTTCTTAAAATAAATTGTAAAAGGCACTTTTAGCGGATTTGGTACAATATAATGGCAAAATACGGTACTGACACTTAAAATTAAATTATTACCGATAAAAAAGTGTAAATATATTAAGGAAATAATTTTATTTTCTATTTATGACTTGTCATTTTTTGAAAATTGATGTATACTATCAGAAGTATATTTGTCTTTATTTATTCATTAATTCAAAGGGGATGTATTATTTGTTAAGTCGTATTGGAAAAAAATATTTAGAAATGGCTTTGATTAAGCTGATTATTGTCGGTCTTATCGTCGGCATCGTTATAGCGCTCGTTGCTCCGGCGGCTGTTCCGGCTGTATCTATTTTGGGCGATATCTTTGTACGAGCTTTGAAGGGTATTGCACCTGTACTGGTATTTATTCTTGTCATGAATGCTATGGCACAGAGAAAAGCGGATGCCAACGGTTCCATGAAGCCGATTATCCGTTTGTATATTTTCGGCACGTTCTTTGCTTCTTTGGTCGGTGTATGTATGTCGTTCTTATTTCCTACAGTACTGCAGCTGCAGGTTGCCGATACAGCTATTGCTCCGCCAAGCGGCATTATCGAGGTTTTGAAAAATTTAGTGCTTAGCGTAGTTGACAATCCTGTCAATGCAATTGTAAACGCTAACTATATCGGTATTTTAGCTTGGGCTATTCTTGCCGGTATTGCGCTTCACCGTGCTTCCGATAATACAAAGGCTATGGTTGATGATTTTGCTCAGGCTGTTACGAAAATTGTACAGTGGGTTATTCGTCTGGCTCCGTTCGGTATTATGGGTCTTGTTGCAAATTCTGTCGGCACCAGCGGTCTTGGAGCACTTTTAGGTTATGTTCAGCTGCTCGGTGTACTGCTCGGTTCTTTCTTCCTTGTAGCTCTCGTAATGAATCCTCTTATCGTATTTTTGCATACTCGTCGCAATCCTTATCCGCTCGTATTTGCTACATTGCGTGAAAGCGGTCTGTATGCTTTCTTTACCCGCAGTTCCGCAGCCAATATTCCGGTAAATCTTTCCTTGTGCAAACGTCTCGGTTTGAATGAAGATATTTATTCTATATCCATTCCGCTTGGTGCTACTGTAAACATGGCTGGTGCGGCTATTACGATTGCTGTTCTGTCTTTGGCAGCTGCTAATACGCTTGGCGTTCAGGTTGACTTGCCGACGGCACTTCTTCTTTCCATCGTTGCTACGGTGGGTGCATGTGGTGCTTCCGGCGTTGCCGGCGGTTCGCTGCTGCTCATTCCTGTTGCCTGTGCTTCTTTCGGTATCGGTAATGATATCGCCATGCAGGTTGTAGGTGTAGGCTTCATCATCGGCGTTTTGCAGGACTCCTGCGAAACGGCGCTCAACAGTTCCAGCGATGTTCTCTTCACCGCTACGGCAGAATTTGCCGCTCGCGCCAAAGAAGGTACGCTTGAAGTAGCCGACATGGTTCCTCACAATCGCGCTTAATTAAAATAATGTAAAATAAAAAGGGATATCACTTGAAAAAGTGGTATCCCTTTTTATTTTTAATAGTTAAAGCTATCGTGAAAATCTCAAAAGTGGATGATATTTTTAGTATGACTAACAAAATACACGTTTACAGCTCAATTTAAGTATCTGCTGGAACTGAAGGCACGAGCCAAATTCCATTGTTTCGAGCCATTGTACCGTATATTTTTATACAAGAGCTACGAAGGCTCGCCCAGTGCAGCGTAAGCGAAACGTTAAAAAGTTTCTTTTTGGTTCGTTTTTCTTTGCATCAAAGAAAAATGAACATTAAATACTATTTAGCTGTTAAAACGTAAATTTTCGAGTCGAAGTCACAGCTTGTCGGGCCACCGTCCTGAACCTGACCGGCACTCGGGTCGTTGATGATTAAGCCGATGTTCATCAGTTCATCACCGAAATGGCATTCCTGCGTGCCGACCGTTTCGTAGCAGTAGTCGCTGTTTAAGCCCTGCAGCTGTACGCGGCTGTACGGCAGATTGATGCCGTTTAAAACGCGGTACCAGCCGACAATCGCCGTCTTTTTATCTTCGCTTACGACCATCCATGATGTAACGTTGCCGTTAAACGGGCTGTTTAAGCGGTAGAATGTACCGAACTGAATTACTTCGCGGTACTGTTTCATGAATTTAATCTGTTCTTTAACTTCTTCCTGTTCTTCCGCCGTGAGTTTATTCAAATCAAGTTCATAGCCGAATGTGCCGAAATAAGCGACGTTCGCTCTCGTGTGCAGCGGCGTATTGCGGTAAACCTGGTGGTTCGGGATTACCGATACATGGCTGCCCATGGAGCTGACAGGGTAGCAGTAAGATGTGCCGTACTGGATTTTCAGGCGTTCCACAGCATCGGAGTCGTCGCTCGTCCAGCCCTGCGGAGCGTAGTATAAAAGACCCGGGTCGAATCGGGCACCGCCGCTGGCGCATGATTCAAACAGAATATGTGGGAAGTTTGTCGTCAGACGTTCATACAGACTGTATACGCCGAGAATATAGCGGTGGAAGACTTCTCCCTGCTGGTCAGCCGGCAGAGCCACGCTGTAGCATTCGGTGATATAGCGGTTCATATCCCATTTGATGTAGGAAACTTTGCCTTCCGTGAGAATTTTGGCGAGCATATTGTAAATGTAGTCGACGACTTCCGGACGGGAATAATTGAGAACGTACTGATGGCGGCATTCGGACGGATGTCTTCCCGGCACGTGCAAAATCCAGTCAGGATGAGCGCGGTACAAGTCGGAATTCATATTCGTCATTTCCGGTTCAATCCATAAGCCGAATTTCATGCCCAGTTCTTCAATGCGGTGGGAAAGACCGGTGATGCCGTTCGGCAGTAAATCGGTATTCGGCACCCAGTCGCCGAGCCCTGCCGTATCGCTGGTGCGTTTGCCGAACCAGCCGTCGTCGAGGACGAACAGTTCAACGCCGCATTCTTTCGCTTTCTGAGCGATTTTTACGAGTTTGTCTTCATTGAAATCGAAATACGTTGCTTCCCAGTTGTTGATGAGAATTGGACGCGGTCTGTCGCGCCAGTAGCCTCTTGCCAGACGTTTCTGATACAGTTTATGATAAGTCTGGCTCAAATCGTTCAGACCGTCGGCAGTGTAAACCATAACGGCTTCCGGTGTCTGGAAGCTGCCGCCGGAAGCAAGTTTCCAGTCGAAGCAGAACGGATTGATACCGATTAGAACGCGTGTAACATCATGCGTGTCCACTTCCGCCTGCGCCAGGAAGTTGCCGCTGTAGACCAGACTGAAGCCGATTGCTTCGCCCTTGTTTTCATCTGTTGACGGACGTTTCAGAATGACGAACGGGTTGTGTTCATGCGAGGAAGCGCCGCGCGTGCTTTCTACGGACGTTATGCCCTGCTCCAGTTTGCGCACTTTGAGATGGCGTTCTCGTGCCCACGAACCGGAAAACTGCAGCCATTCGTAATCGCAGTCCGGCAAATCGAGGCAAAGGCTCATGGCCGTTGTCAGATGAACTGTTTCTGCGCCGTTGTTGGTGATTTTGGCACTGCGGGCAATAATTCCGCCCTGAGCGAAAAGTGTATATAAAAGTTCCACTTGAACATGCGTGAGCTCATCTTCCAGCACAATCGTCAGTGTTTGTGCTTCATTGTCATTTTCCGTGTACGTTGCCGGCAGACCGGCGAGTTTCGGTTTGCCGGAACTTATGCTGTGCGATTTGTAGCAGAAATTGGAAATATTGCTGCCGTTATTCTGTTTTATTTCGATGGCTGGATGGCGGAAATCCGTCGTTCCGTAAACGGGATATTCCTGTTTGAGATGCGTAAAAGTGTATTTGTTGTGCCATTCTTCCGAAAGATACGTAGTCGTCGGGCGCGCCGATGTTTCAATCAGATAAGAGAAATCTTCCCTGTCGTGAACTTTCTTGCCGCAGTACAGCTGCATTAGATGACCGGTCGGCAGCACATTCATAATATAGCTGATACGGTCGTTGAAAAGATGAAATGTTTTTGTTTGTTCATGAAATACGATACTCATGAAAAAACCTCCTTTATTAGTTATATTTTAATTATCTGATAGTTTTTTAGCTTCTGCCAAATTTATCTATTTTCATTATAAAAGTAAATTATTGAAAAATCTATGTGCTTTTGTTGAAATAATTTGTAAAAATGTTGCACTAAATTACATTGAATGTTGCTGTAATTTCTGCAGAATATGTAAAGCCGAATATTCATTAACGAGAATATCCGGCTTTATTTTATAATTTTTCTATTTTAAATACGTTGATTGTATCGACATCAGGGCAGCAAAATACCGCCGTACCATCCGGCTGATTGGGAATATTGCCGCCGTAGCGCAGAATATCGATGTATAAAAATGCTACATGCATTGCCATCGGGCATAATTTGCCGCGTTCGGTGTCAAAATCGAAACTGTCGCCGATTTTATGACCGCGATGGCACCCGCACGGTCCTTTGCGGTCAATCAGGGTTATGCGTATTTTAGGACGATTGCTCATTTTTTTCATTTCCTTTATTTGCAAATTGTTCTTCGTGCAGAGCCTTTAATTTTTTGCGTCGTTTCTTTTTGAAAGAATTACTGTAGCGCTCTTCTTCACTGAAAATGCAGCCGCAGTAGGGCTGGCGATATAGTTCCAGTTCTAAACTGATGTCTACACCGCGTTCATAACCGGGGCGGAAATCTTCATAATAAAATGGAATATCCGTCGCTTTGGCGATTTTTTCAGCCACGTCTTTCATCATAGCGTGATTTTGATACGGGCTGACGAAAAGTGTTGAGGTAAATGCGTCAAAATGGTGTTCTTTGGCATAAAGTGCCGCCTCGTGCAGCCGCCAGGCATAGCACATACGGCAGCGTCTGTTGTCGAGATTGAGTCCGTCCGTGTTTTTCTCGATAGTCAATGCTTTTTGCAGAAATTCGCGCAGCTGATATTTATTGTCAGTCACTAAGGGCAGATTTACTTTCTGAGCAAATTCCTCTGCCGTTGTGAGACGATGGCGAAATTCTTTATACGGATGAATATTGGGATTAAAAAAATAGCCTGTGAGCTGATGGCCTTCTTTGCGCAGCTGTTCAACCGGGTAGCAGGCGCATGGACCGCAGCACATATGCAGTAGTAAATTCATGAATAAAACCTCTTTTATTTTGGTTCAATACCGAGATGTTTATAACCGAGCGGTGTGACGATACGTCCGCGCGGTGTGCGGTTTATAAAGCCAAGCTGCATGAGATACGGTTCGTAAACATCACCGATGGTATCCGTTTCTTCGCTGACGGAAGCGGCCAGTGTTTCCAGACCGACAGGACCGCCGCCGAATTTTTCAATCATAGTCATTAAAATATTGCGGTCAATATGGTCAAGACCGACTTTATCTATTTCCAGCATGGCAAGTGCTTTATCGGCGATTTCATCGGTAATAATGCCGTCGCCTTTTATCTGTGCGTAGTCGCGTACTCTTTTCAGCAGGCGATTGGCAACACGCGGCGTACCGCGGGAACGGCGGGCAATTTCCAGTGCACCGCGTTCTTCAATCGGGATGTTCAGAATTTCTGCAGAGCGTTTGATAATGAAAACAAGTGCTTCCGGCGAATAATATTCCAGACGGGAAATGACGCCGAACCGGTCACGCAGAGGAGAAGCCAGCGCTCCGGCTTTTGTCGTGGCACCGATTAGGGTAAACGGTGCGATGTCCAGTCTTATGGAACGGGCGCTTGGTCCTTTGCCGATGATGATATCAAGAGCAAAATCCTCCATGGCGGAGTATAATACTTCTTCCACGCTATGGGAAAGGCGATGAATTTCGTCAATGAATAAAACGTCTTTTTCCGTAAGATTGGTCAGAAGTGCCGCCAAATCACCGGAACGCTCGATTGCAGGACCGGAAGTTACACGGAAATTCACCCCTAATTCATTGGCTATGATATTGGCAAGTGTTGTTTTGCCCAGACCCGGCGGTCCGTATAAAAGCACATGGTCAAGTGCTTCATTGCGGCTCAATGCTGCTTTTATGAAAATGGACAGATTTTCCTTTACCTTGTCCTGTCCGATATATTCATTGAGTTTTTTCGGGCGAAGCGAATACTGCCAATTATCAGTATCCATTTCTCCGCCGGATACAATACGTTCATTGATGTTGATGTCTTCCAAAATGCAGCCCCTTTCTTTGAGATTATTTTATGAGCGGTTTATTCAGAAAATCGCGTCCGAAAATTTTTATTGTATAGTAAAAACCGATTATAAACGGTATATATTCAGCAAATAAGCGCCATGTTACGGCTACAATACCGACAGTTCCTTCCGGCAGCATGGAGTTGAACAGAAGAATAAAGCCGCCTTCAGCAATACCGGAACCGCCCGGCGTCGGTGAAAAGTACAGTAGTATATTCAGTATAATCATGCGCCCCATGACTAAAATCCAATTGAAATCATTTGTCAGACTGGTCATTAAAATCGGAACGATACCGTAAATAAAGAGTAAACTTAAGCCAGAGGTAGCAAATACTTTAAACATATTCCAGGGTGAAGAAACTACAAGCTGCAGCGCCAGTTTATTATCGCGGTAGAAAGCTAAGAAAGCTTTCGCTCTGGCAGGAGAAAGATGATGTACTATTTTAATGGCTAAATAATCGAGATAATTGTGCTTGAAACACCAGACGAGCAGTATTATGCCAAAAAAAGCAAGCGTGGAAATTACCATTAGAACATCATCGGAAATCCACGGAATGACACCGGCATCATGCATAAAGATAAATGGCATACACATTATGAGAAACATGATGGAAACAACGGTACGCACTATTACGATTACAGTCGCTTTACCGACAGGAACACCGGCATGGCGCAGGAAAAGTACTTGAGCAATTGCTCCGCCGCTGAAACCGGGTGTTAAGAGAGCCAGAAAATAATTGCCGAACACTACGTGCAGTGCCTGCGAAAATGAAATTTTTTCATTGGAAATATTTACAAGCTGAACAAGACGCAATCCGTCCAGAAACAGACCGAAACCGATTGAACAAAATGCTGCAATTATCGCCAGAGAATTGAATTCCGTGAAACTGGTCAGAGTATTAATATCCACAGTGAAATAAATAACGCCTCCGGAAATTGCAGATACTAATACGATTAGTATTATCAGTCTTTTATAAAATCTGTTCATTAATATAATACCTCATTAAGATGGGATAAGTTTAATATCTATATTATTTTATCATTTTTTTAGAGCAGGGTAAATTGACTGGCAAAGAAAAAGACTATAATCGGTTAATTATAGTCTTTAAGATTTTTTTATTTACGAACATTTTTTATGCGTGTTATCGGGATATTAGCGAGCAGTGCAACGGATTCGCTGTCATTTTCCAGCGATATTTCCATTTCCTGCTTATCTATATCCACATAATGAGAAATCACTTCTATAATATCATTTTTTATTGCCTGCATAATTTCGGGAGAAATATTAGCACGGTCATGGATTAAAACGACTTTTAATCTGTCTTTGGCGATTTCTTTGGATGTCTTGCGGTTTCTGTTCAGTAACTTCATGACGGCATCAAACATAATAATCCTCCTCAATTAAAACAGTTTTCTCAGTTTGTCAAAAAATGATTCTTTTACATGTAAATCCATGAACGGAACATTTTCCCCGCATAAACGTCTGGTTATATTGGCATAAGCTTTGCCTGCCATGGATTTTTCATTGGCAATAACCGGTTCGCCACGGTTTGTGGAGGTGACAACTGCTTCATCATCTGGGATTTGTCCGATACATTTGATTGCTAAAATGTCATTTATATCATCAAGGTCAAGCATTTCTCCTTTTTCCACCATGGCAGGGCGAATTCTGTTGACAATCAGCAGAATATTTTCCTTGCCGGCACGCATGAGTTCGCCGATGATTTTGTCGGCATCACGCACGGCGGAGATTTCAGGCATTGTAACAATCAAAGCGATATCAGCGGCAGCTACTGCCGTTTTGAAACCCTGTTCGATGCCTGCCGGACAGTCAATCAGAATGAAATCGAAATCATTGCTCATTTCCTGACAAAGGGCAGTTACCTGTTCAGGAGATACGGACAGTTTGTCTTTTATCTGTGAAGTAGGCAATAAAAACAGATTTTCATATTTTTTATGGCGGACAAGGGCCTTTTTATACGGTACACGGCCGGAAGTAACATCAACCAGGTCGTACATAATGCGATTTTCCAGTCCTAGCAGTAAATCGAGATTGCGCAGTCCGGTATCAGTGTCGATAAGAGCTACTTTGTAGCCTTTCATGGCAAGACCGGCGCCGAGGTTGGCCGTAGTGGTCGTTTTGCCTACACCGCCTTTACCGGAAGTAATAACAATGATTTTGCAGTTATCACGAGATTGAGTCATATACATTAATTCTGCTACTTGATTTGCACAGTAAGCGGCAGAAATTCACCTCATTTCATGGATTGTTGGATTATTGACTTTTTGTGCAGAAAGTCAGCGCTTGAACGGTTCTAAGATAATATTGCCGTTTTTTATCATGGCTTTTTCCGTGCCTTTGGACGGATTTTCGGCACTGTCGTCGGGGCTGCGTGCAATAAAGTCAGCAATGCGGATTTGCAGCGGAACGAGCTTATCAGCAATGATGAAAGTTTCATTGTTGCCGAATGCACCTGCATGAACAACGCCGCGGCAGCTGCCGTGAATATCAATATTGCCGCCGGCGATAATTTTGGCTCCGGGATTTACATTGCCGTAAATAACGATTGAACCTTTATACATAACTTCTTCGCCGCCGCGTATCGTCCGATTGATGATTTTGTCAGGAAGAGACGGTTTTGTTTTTAAATCCTGTTTAGCAACAATTTTCAGTTTTAATTGATAATCTTGAAAAATATTGATTAAAATGGCTTTCTCTTCATGGGAAAAAGGTAAATCTTCCAAAGACAAAACTGTATCGGGAGTAAAAAAATTGGCACAGGAAGCAAGCTTTGCATGCAGTGCTTCCTGTAACTGGGTAAAATCAAGGTTTTTATCAATCAATACTTGTAAACCTTTATTGGTTCCCTTAAATGTTATTAATTCATTCATATAATCACTTCAAATTTGTATTTTTAAGGTTGAGCTTGCGTCTGGGCAGCGCCGTTTTGCTGCTGCGGCTGGTCAAGATTAAAAGCCGCCGTTAAAATTTTATGACCGATAGGCACGGCAGAAGTCGCACCGTAACCAGCATTTTCCACAATTACGGCAACGGCTATATTCGGATTGTCGAACGGACCGTAAGCTACGAACCAGCCGTGTTCACGTCCGTGGGAGTTTTCTGCTGTACCCGTCTTGCCGGCAATCGGTACCGGGAAGTTTTTGAACATGGAAGCTGCCGTACCGATTGTACTAACTTCATGTAAGCCCTGTTGAACAAGCTGTGCAACGGAAGGGTCGATCGGCAGGGTTCGTATGAGAACCGGGTCGAAATGCTGAACAACATTACCATTGGCATCAATAATGTCTTGTACGAGATACGGCTTGAATTTTTTGCCGCCTGTTGCCGCTTCGCTCATAACGACAGCCATTTGAAGCGGAGTGGCGAGCGTAAATCCCTGACCGATGGAAGCATCAAACGTTTCCGCCAGATACCAGTCTTCATCAAAGACTTTGCGCTTATATTCAGGAGATGCGACATTACCAGAGGCTTCGTAGGACAGGTCGATACCGGTTTTTTCGCCGATACCGAAAGCACGCGCCCATTTTGCCAGACGGTCGATACCCAAGCGGTTACCCATTTCGTAGAAATAAACGTTATCGGAGTGAGCCAGTGCCTGTACGAAATTAATATAGCCGAGTGCTTCGCCGTCTGCATTGGTTTTCGGAATAATCCAGTGCTGACCGGAGTCGAAAATCAGCTCATCCGGCGTAACGACATGCTCCATGAGTGCTGCTGTACCCGTAATGATTTTAAAGGTGGAACCCGGAGGATATTCACCTGTAACAGCCTTGTTATCGAGTGGATAATGCGGATTGTTGTTGATGGCGTTCCAGTCTTTGGTAGAAATGCCAAGTGCAAATAGATTAGGGTCGAAATTCGGTCGGCTCACCATGGCGAGCACTTCACCTGTCTGAGGATTTAAAACAACGGCAGCGGCAGCCTGAACACCGATTTGGCTGAGTACTTCATCCATTGCCCTTTCTGCGGCATCCTGGATATGGTAATCAATCGTCAAGCGGAGACTGTTGCCGCTTATCGGTTCTTTCATACCGAGACGCTGCACCGGTCTGCCTGTTACATCGACTTCGACCTGTTCGCCGCCCGGTGTGCCGCGCAGGTATTTATCGTAATATCGTTCCAGACCGAATTTGCCGATGATATCGCCGAGCTTGTACGAGTCATCGCCGTCCTTTTTCTTTTCCTCCAGTTCACTGTCGCTGATTTCACTTACATAACCGAGCACATGCACACCTTCCGTTTTGTAGATGTAGTTGCGGACAGGTTTCGTATCGATGAATACGCCGGGATATAAATCCTGCTGTTCTTCGATAATGGAAATAATTTCCGGTGTAACGTCGACTTTTATCGTTACCGGGTCAAAACCGGAATGGTTGGCGATTTTACTGTTAATATCTTCGGCACTGATATTAAGTAGTTTTGCCAGACGGTCGACAACTTCCGGTGAAACTGGTTCAAGCGACGGAAGCAGTTCAACCGTGAAAGCGGGACGATTATTGACAAGCGGCACATTATTACGGTCGTAGATGATACCACGCGGTGCTGAGGTTGAAACGAGACGAATGCGATTGCCGTCAGCCAGTTTACCGAAATATTCACCCTGATAAATCTGTAAATAAACAAGACGGCTGATAAGTGCTACAATAATCAGTGTCAGAATACCAGCTAAAATTTTAAGACGTTTATCACAAAATTTCACAGTATTTTCTCCTATATAATAAATTAAGACACCTGTTTTAGGTGTCTTAATTTTATTTTTGATATATTAAAAAATATACAGATATAAAAATATGCTTACCTAAAAGTTACTATAATTATATCATATAAACATCAAATATACATTGTATCTGTCTAAAATTCTTGACTTTTTATAAAGGCTTGCAGTTTATTATTGAATTTAATGACGATAAAATATACAGGATAGGTGAATACCAGGTTGTAGATAAGCGCAACTATGATATTGTTAAATATCTGCCATATATTATAATCGTAGCCTAATAAAAAGATAAGGACAGCAATCATGAAATTGTTTAGAATTGTTGCCACCAGTGAAGCTACCAGCGGCAGAAAAATATTCTCCTTATAGATAAACTGGGTCAAGCGGTTGATGAGTATGCACAGTATCAAAAAGGTAAATGTATGTATACCCAAAAAAGAACCGGAAGCCAAATCGAGAAACAGACCGGAACAAAAGCCGTATAAGATGGCGTATTTATCATAGAGAATACTGAGAAAAATGGTTATCAGCAAAATCAGGTCAACTGTTATGCCGTCATAGGAAATGACATTGAAGAAAGCCGATTGCAGAACGTATGCCAAAAACAGCAGTATAAACCATGGGATTAATGTCTTCATTTGGCTTCACCCTGATTTGCAGCCGGTGCATTTTGCGCAGCAGCCGGAGGAAGAACCGGCACCGGTTCACGATAGTTAGTAATTACAGCAACATCTTCCAATTTCTGGAAATCCACGGCAGGATACAACACTGCATATTGCAGAAGACCGCCGATATCGTTTTTCAGGGAAGTTACCGTACCGATTACAATTCCTTTCGGATACATGCCGCCAAAACCGGAAGTTACGATGATATCACCTTCAACGATATTGGCATTTTGCGGGATATTCGTCATGTTTATGGCAGATGAAGAATCCGCTGTTCCTTTTACGACACCGGCAAGACGCGAATCGGCACGCTGGACGATAGCGCCGACAGCACTGCGCGGGTCGGTAATCAGCTCAACTTCCGAATATGAACCGTATGCTTCATGTACACTGCCGACCAGACCGTTCGGGGTTACTACCGTCATATTTTTACGCACTCCGTCGTCACTGCCGCGGTTGATGATAATATGGTTACTCCATGTGGAGCTGTTGCGTCCGATTACACTTGCTGGCAGCAGGTCGAATTGCGGTGCATTGCTTTTGTAGTTTAAAAGTTCGCGCAGACGGGCATTTTCCGATTCGAGCTCGGCAGAACGTGCCACTTTTGCTTTTAAATCATCGTTTTGCGCTTTTAATGCTCTGTTCTCATCATAAACATAGAAAACATCGCCGACATAATTCTGGAAATCGGAAATTTTGCCGGCAACGGCGCTCGTTACGGATTGAAACGGTGCCAGCATATTTATGACGATGGCGTGAGCCAGCGGTGTATTGAACCGGTTGATGGCTGCGAAAAAGATGATGCCTAACACGCTGATAACAACAAAAATTACAATTAAAAGCCGTTTAACGGAAAAATTGTTGTTGGAAGGAATTTTCATTATTTATTCAACTTCTTATCGCTGAGGATTACATTATTGAGTAAATTGATATTTTCCAATGATTTGCCAGTCCCTTCGCCAACACAGGATAATGGGTCTTCGGCGATGATTACAGGCATTCCCGTTTCCTGGGAGAGAACTTTATCGAGATTGTGGAGCAGTGCTCCGCCGCCGGTAAGCATGATGCCGCGGTCTAAAATATCGGCAGCAAGTTCTGGTGGAGTTCTTTCCAGCGTCATTTTCACAACATCAATAATTTTTCTGACAGGGTCTTTCAATGCTTCAGTAATTTCATCAGCATGAATAGTCAATGTTTTAGGCAGACCGCTGACGAGGTCGCGTCCTCTGATTTCAAAATTTTGTTCCATATCATCGCTGACCATGGCATTACCGATGGACATTTTGATTTCTTCAGCAGTGCGTTCGCCAATCATGAGATTGTATTTGCGTTTAATATACTGAATGATGGCACTGTCAAGTGCATCTCCTGCTACGCGGATGGAGCAGCTTGTAACGATACCGCCGAGAGAAATTACGGCAATTTCAGTCGTACCGCCGCCGATATCAACAACCATGCTGCCGGTTGCTTCTTCAACAGGAAGACCTGCTCCGATAGCGGCTGCCATCGGTTCTTCAATCAGAAACGCTTCTCTTGCTCCAGCTTGAACAGCTGCGTCGACAACGGCGCGTTTTTCAACTTCCGTAACGCCGGAAGGAACACCGATGACAACGCGCGGTTTGCTAAAAGAAGAACCGTTTCTAGCTTTATTTATAAAATATTTTAACATTGCTTGCGTTACTTCAAAATCAGCAATGACGCCGTCTTTCATTGGTCGGATAGCTACAATGTTGCCAGGTGTACGGCCAATCATGCCTTTGGCATCGGAGCCAACGGCTAAAACTGCGCCAGTATCTTTTCTGATAGCAACAACAGATGGTTCACGAAGCACAATACCTTTGCCTTTAAGATGCACTAAAGTATTGGCTGTTCCTAAATCGATACCGATGTCTTGGGAAAAACCACCAAATAATTTCCACTTCATGTTAAAAATTTACTCCCTTCATAGATTACAATGATTACAATCTGAATATTTATTTTATCATACCTTGCTGTTTTAAGCTAGTATATTTATTGTCTCCGATAATAATATGGTCAAGAATTTCTATATCTAGAATTTTGCCCGATTTTATAAGGCGCAGCGTGATGTTTATATCCTCCATGCTCGGCGACGGGTCGCCGCTGGGATGATTGTGAACAAGTATGATACTGGAAGCGCAGTGAGATATGGCGCAGCGAAAGACTTCGCGCGGGTGGACAATGGAAGCATTGAGACTGCCGATTGATATGTCGGGAAAAGTGATGACATGGTTTTTCGTATCCAGAAGCAAAATGGCGAAATGTTCCCGTTTTTCGTAGCGCAGGCGCGGCATGGCATAATCCGCCGCATCTTCCGGCGTTTTTATAACGTATTTATTGTCAGCGGGCTTTTTGGCAATGCGCAGACCGAGTTCCACGGCCGCTAAAAGCGTAGCCGCCTTTGCCTCTCCGACCCCGTCAATCTGCACCAGTTCGCTCGGCGGAACGTTTACAATGGAAGCCAGCCCTTCATGTTTATAGGTAGATAAAATTTCCTGCGCCACTTCAAGTACGGATTTTCTGCGCGTGCCGGAACGCAGCAGGATAGCCAGAAGCTCCGTATTACTCAGATATCTCGCGCCGAATGTCAACAGTTTTTCCCGCGGGCGTTCTTCATCCGGCAAATCTTTTACCATTACGGTCATAACTTTACATCGGCTTTTTTGGCTAAATCGTATAAAGCACTCAGTGGCAATCCGACTACATTAAAATAACAGCCGTTTATTTTGGAGATGAATACACTGGCAAGGCCCTGAATAGCATATGCGCCGGCTTTACCGTGCGGCTCACCGGAAGAAATATAGCGTTTGATTTCCTCATCGGTGATTTTTTTCATGGTAACGTCCGTCACTGTAACATCATGAAAAATTTTTCCGTTATGAATGAGTGCTATTCCTGTATAAACCTGATGTGTGCGGCCGGAGAGGCTTTTCAGCATGGAAAATGCTTCCGCATCATCTTTCGGTTTACCGTAAATCTGTTCATTGCAGGCAACGACTGTATCGGCGCCGAGGATAATTTCACTGGGTTTATTTTTGTCAACAGCGGCAAGAGCCTTTAAAATTGCGTTTTGCTTTACCAGTTTAGCGGGATTTTTTTCCTGTTCGGATGAAATTTCGGCACAGTCTGTGGGACGGCATACAAAGTTACAATTAATTTGAGTTAAAAGTTCACGACGACGCGGTGAAGCAGAAGCTAAAATCAGCATAAACATATTCCTTTCAGATTTAATTTATTATAGAAAATTTTAAAATTTAGTTTGTAATAAAACGAATTTTTGTAATAAATATTATAGCAAATACAGTAGGTGTTTGCAGTAATATTTACTAAAATATATATCGGTTAAACGACATAGATATCCTTGACTGAATAATAATGTCAATGGTATAATTCTGAGTATAAATACATAATCTTTTATGTCATAAAAAGGATTTAAATGAAGCTAATTAAAGTAGCAAGTTTTTATTGTTTAGGAGACAAGTGCGATGGTAATGGAAAATAGTAAAGATTTAGAAGCTAAGATTAGTCATTTGGAAAAAATGTCTGATGAAGAAATTGTTGCACAAATCAAAGAAAAGCACGATGATGTCGCACTGGATTTTTTAATCAAGAAATATCGTAATCTGGTCCGTGTGAAAGCGCGTGCTTATTTTTTAATCGGTGCTGACCGCGAAGATATCATTCAGGAAGGGATGATCGGTTTATACAAAGGAGTTCGTGATTTTCGCAATGATAAACAGTCATCATTCAGAGCATTTGCTGAAATGTGTATAACAAGACAGATTATTACGGCAGTGAAAACAGCTACACGGCAGAAACACATTCCGCTGAATTCATATGTTTCACTCAATAAGCCGATTTACGATGAAGAGTCGGACAGAACGCTTTTGGATGTGATTTCAGGCTCGGTGGTAATTGACCCGGAAGAAATGATGATACATAGGGAAGAATTTCTGGATATTGAAGATAAAATGGAAAAACTACTGAGCGATTTGGAATGGAAAGTGCTGATGGCGTATCTTGACGGCAAATCATATCAGGAAATTGCCGTTGAATTGCACCGCCATGTAAAATCCATAGATAACGCACTGCAGCGCGTGAAACGCAAGCTGGAAAAATATGTAGATGGACATGGCAATATAGATATCAAAGGAAGTATGAGCGATTTTAGCTCAGTAGGAAAATATTTGAGAGATTTATATTAATAAAAAAGCCTTTAGGGATTAACCTAAAGGCTTTTTTGTACTTAGATGTATTTTATTATTTATTGACAGTTCAGTTGAAAGAGTTTGTTTTAATTATTTATTGTTATACAGTTTATCAATGTAATCTGTAAAGATTTTTATATATTTGTATTTAGGGTTTGATTTTTTGTATAATAAATGACATTTTAAACTGAAATCAGGGTCTATTTCGTAATATCCGTCATAAAATCCCATGGCATTGAGCAATCGCTCGGATAATACAGCGCCTACCTGATTTTGCTGGCAGTAGTGCATGATTGCATACGGCGTTGAAAACCATGCTTCTATTTCCGGTGAATAACCGTATTTCTTGAAGTAAGTTTTTATCGTTTTATACATTAGATAATATGGTGAATACTGCACTAACGGATATTGACAGATTTCTTCGATATTGATGATATTGCTGCCGTTTTGAATGTTAGGTGCATAGTAGACCATTCGTTCGTTACAGAAAAAGATATTTTCGTATTCATCAGGATTTAAATTTTCTAAAGTAAAAGTGGAAATAATATCAATACTGTTGTCTTTTAAGCGTGAAAGTAGTGTATTGGCTTCTAAATTAGAAAGGTTTATCTTGATATTGGCATTGTATTTTTTAAAATAAGTTAAATGCTGGTCGAGTAATACATCACCTAAGGACATTAAAGCGCCTACGGAGAGGCATACCTGTTCGCCGCTTGAGGTGTTCATTTCTTTTACAGCCTGTTTTAACTGTTCGACGATATTTTCCACTTTGGATAGGAATATTTTGCCGTCTTCGGTTAATTCGCTGTTTTTGTTATTGTGGCTTATTAACTGTACGCCGACAACTTCTTCCAATTTTTTTATCTGGAAACGAAAAGCTGATTGAGTTACGCCTGCTTTCTCCGCCGCAAGTGCAAAGTCTTTAACCTGACTGTAAATAATAAAATTCTCTAGTTGTTGGATGCTTGGTAATTCTATCATGCAAATTCCTCTCAATGATTATAAATATCTTTTTCTAAAACTTATTTCCCTAATAGTATATCACAATATTGTGCTCAGATTAAAATTTTTTATGATTTATTTCAAATAAAGTTGTATTGTCAACTAATTTTTAATTAAGAGTAAACAAAAAGGCCTTCCGATAAATTTTCGGAAAGACCTTTTTGTCGGAATTTTTTTCTAAGTTTGTAGTTATAAACTAAAAATTATTCATAAAAAAACTGCCATACATTATAAGTATGACAGTTTTTGTTTTGTATACTATTTTCCTTCAAGAATACTGCCGAGTGCTTTGAGAAAATCACCTTCAAATTCTTCAAATGTACCGGCATCGCATCTTTGTGCCAAAGATGGGTCTATCGGCAATGATGCGGTATTAGTGATATTGTATTTTTCAGCTTCTTCCTGCAGTTTGGACTGACCGAAAATATAGTGTTTTTCATTACAGTTAGGACAGATAAAATAGGACATGTTTTCCACAATGCCTAAAATAGGAATACTTAAAAGTCCTGCCATGTTAACGGCCTTTTCCACAATCATCGAAACGAGTTCTTGCGGCGTTGTAACGACGATTATGCCGTCAATCGGCAAGGACTGATATACTGTAAGCGGTACATCGCCCGTTCCCGGAGGCATATCGACGAACATATAATCGATTTCACCCCAGTTTACGTCCGACCAGAATTGTTTTACCACGCCGCCGAGAATTGGTCCGCGCCATACGACAGGGTCTGTTTCATTATCCAAAATCAGGTTCGTAGACATGATTTTTATGCCGGATTTAGTAACAGCAGGAGTCATGCCGAGTTCGGTACCCGTTACTTTACCTTTTAAATGAAATACTTTCGGAATGGAAGGACCGGTGATATCAGCATCGAGAACGGCTGTTTTGTAGCCGCGGCGCTGCATAGTCACTGCCATCATGGAAGTGACTAGGGATTTGCCGACACCGCCTTTACCGCTCATGACAGCAATAACTTTTTTTATATGTGAATTTGGATTTGCCGGAGCAAGCAGGCTCTGCGGTTCTGTACGGTCGCCGCAGGTTGCTCCGCAGCTGGAACAATCGTGATTGCAATTTTCGCTCATTGTTAATAGCACCTCTAGTTTAGATTAATGTCTTCATTATACTATAAATCCATTTTGCGTAAAAGTAAACTAATATATATATGTTCATTTTTCTTTGAAACTCAAAGAAAAATAAGAAAACCGATAAAAAAATGCCAGTTCGGCACAATATAATATAAAAAGAATTAGTTCTAAGTTTATTCTTATATTGCGCCGGGCAATTTTTCTTTGGAAAGCACAAAGAAAAGTTGCCGAAAAAGAAATGCCTTGAGTTCGTGCATTGCGTAGGCATTTTCACTTTAAAAAGAAAAATTTTTATCTATAACGTTAAAAACTCGTTACGCTTAAGCAGTTGAACTAAAACCATATCTAAAAAATTTTTTTTAATAGCTGAAGCTACCGTGAAAATCTCTAACGCAGACAAAGTTTCAGCACTATTATCACTTTATGCTGTCCTTCAGCTCATTCTTTGTTACTGCTGAATACCTAAAGGTACGAGCCGAATTCCAAATGTTTCAAGCCGTTGTACCGTCCCAAACAATATGAAGTTGCCTGTTTCCCAGCCGTCATCAT
>OGYT01001170.1_pt1 | contig 18295 bp, 23 predicted proteins | sample 1576631 | NCBI WGS metagenome assembly OGYT01 (sample SAMEA3541588, study PRJEB24748) | human gut metagenome | biome: human gut; feature: human-associated habitat; material: faeces | place: China | collected 2012
ATCGCGGAACATAGCGTGAATTTCATAGCCCGGTTTACCAAATATTTCTGCATGATGCTCAGAAATACACCTTTAGGAGTAGTGGAGAATGCACCGACTCAAGTGTTGAAAAATGCACAGTCCTATATCTTTTGGGACTTGCTATCAAATAATCGCCTGATGCGTATGCTTGAGAATGAGTCTGTAAACGGCAGAAAGGCTTTCACAGCCGTGGAAATGATGGATGGTCTGCATAAGGGGATTTTTGCCGTAACCGAGCGTGGCGGCTTACCCGATGTGATGACCCGCAATTTGCAAAAAGGCTTTGTAGATGCATTGATTACTGCTGCTGCCGAAAGCGAAGGAGTGAAGGTGAACAAAAAGTTGACCGATAACCATTTCTTGTTCGATCATCAGGCACCGCTTTGCAGTTGTGACGATCATGCACATCGTTCGGCATACGCCGACCGTATGGGGGCACGCCGTGAACTGAATTTTTATGGTTCTCAGATAAATCGTATTTCAGATGCCATTTCAGTGAAACGGGGAGAGCTGCTCCGCATTAAAGATTTGCTCCAGAGCCGTCTGGGTACATCGGATGTAGCCACCAAATATCATTATAAAGATTTAATTTTGCGTATCAATACTGCGTTAGGCATTTCTAAGTAAATACACTAAAAACACAAAGTTCCCTCTGACAAACACTCAACGATTTTATTTGCTGAGCGAGGGGCTTTGTGTATTTATATAAATAAAAGACAGTTTTCAAAATGAGTATTAATTTTATAGGATGTAACAAATGAAAAGACACGTTTTTATTCTTTTATTGTCTTTTGTCGGAGCATTGACTTCTGCATTTGCCGCCGACAGGCAAGTTCAAGGAGTGGTGATCTCATCGGAAGATAATATGCCGTTGATAGGTGCTTCTGTCTATATAAAGGCAGAGGATCTGTCAAAAGACGGCAACTCTCCGACAATGACAGGAGTGATTACCGACATAAATGGTAAATTCAATATTTCAGTACCCGAGGGAGTAACTCGTCTATTCTGTAGCTATGTAGGATATGATGTGCAGGAAATTAAGCTTGTTCCCGGGAAGAATCAATATGAAATAACTCTTTCTCCATCGGCACAAATGCTTGATGCAGTAGTAGTGACCGGTTATCAAACTGTAGAACGTCGTAAACTGACAGCTGCCGTTGGGAAGCTGAACATTTCGGATGAAACTATTGGTGCTGTAAAAAGTATCGACCAGGCATTGGCCGGACAAATTGCCGGACTTTCCGTAACCTCTACTTCCGGTGCACCCGGTGCACCGGCAAAAATACGTATTCGTGGAACTTCGTCATTAAATGGAACTCAGGATCCGTTGTGGGTTCTGGATGGTATTCCATTGGAAGGTACGGATGTACCTCAGTCGGAGATCTTGAATGATATTTCTAATATACAACAGTCGTCTATTGCCGGATTGAATCCTGCGGATATTGAAAATATTACCGTACTGAAGGATGCGGCTGCTACTGCCATTTACGGGGCTCGCGCTGCAAATGGTGTGATTGTGATAACTACTAAAAAAGGAAAAGTAGGGAAGCCGGTGATTAACTTTTCTTCAAAGTTTACTTATATGCCTACACTGAGTTCCAAGCGTTTGAATCTGTTGAACTCTCAGGAGAAAGTAGATCTGGAACTTGAACTGCTCCGTTCTAATTTTGCCTATGGGGATAATAAGGGTGGAGTCTCTAAAATTATTTCCGGTTACGGTCTGACCGATGCATACAAAAATGGGGGCTGGGGAGCATTGACTTCTGAAGCGCAAGCCGATATCAACCGGTTACGGGATACTGAAACCGATTGGAATGATATTCTCTTTCGTGATGCTTTTAATCAGGAGTATAGTTTGAGCCTTTCGGGAGGTAACGAACGTGTAACCTATTATACCTCTATCGGATATTATAAAGAAAACGGTAACGTAAAAGGTGTTGGGTTGGATCGTTTGAATATTGTAGCGAAGACTTCGTATAAAGTCAACCGCATGTTAAAGTTCGGTGCTTCTTTGTTTGCCAACCGTCGTAATAACAAAACTTACCTGACAGATACGTACGGATTAGTGAATCCAGTTTATTATTCACGCAAGGCCAATCCATATTATCAGCCTTTCGACGCAAATGGAAATTACGTGTACGATTTTGATGTACAAAATACTTCTGATACAGATTTAGGTTTTAATATTTTTGAGGAACGTAAAAATACATCGAACGAAGAGACAATTAATGCGATTTCATCTATTTTCGATGCTGAACTGAGATTCAATGATAAGCTGAAGTTTACTACCCAGCTTGGGTTGCAATTAGAGAAGGCCTCAAAAGAACAGATTGCCGACCAGGAAAGTTTCTCAATGCGTTTAACCCGTAAGAACAGTAAATATTGGGATTCTGCTTCTCAAAGCAACAAATACTTCATACCGGACGGAGGCGTGCACAAGGCATATGAAAACACGAATTCTCAGATTACCTGGAAGGCAATGGGAGAATATCGGGATAGCTTCAATGATATTCACGAACTGGAAATAATGGTGGGTACTGAATTGCGTAAAACCTGGTATGAGACACTCTTTTCCGCGGGATATGGCTTCGACAGGCAGACGTTGACCACGAAGCCGGTTATCTTTCCGGACGAAGATCGCGCCAAACAATTTCCACTCCATAAGAAAACGTATAAAGAGAATGCTTATGTTTCTTTCTTCTCCACAGCTTCCTATTCGTTGATGAACCGTTATACATTCGGAGGAAGCATCCGTTTTGACGGTTCGGATTTATTTGGTGTCGATAAGAAGTACCGTTATCTCCCTCTGTATTCAATAAGTGGATTATGGCGGTTATCGAATGAACCTTTCATGCAGGGAGCCAGAAAGTGGATGGATAATCTTGCATTCCGTGCTTCATATGGTATTCAGGGAAATATAGATAAAAACACTTCTCCTTTCCTGTTGGGCAAATATGTGGTAGACAATATTTTACCGGGTGGATCCGAACATATGATCGATATAAACTCGGCTCCGAACAAGAAACTTCGTTGGGAGAAAACTCAATCCGTGAATGTTGGGTTTGATTTTTCGGTACTCAATCAGGCAATTAACCTGAGTGTGGATTATTACTATCGCAAAGGTACAGATCTGATCGGAAGACAAATGTTGCCACTTGAAACCGGTTTTGTTTCGACCAGTGTCAATTGGGCGAGTATGACCAATAAAGGTGTGGAAGTATCTCTTTCCACACGAAACGTTGCTACCAAAAATTTCTCATGGTATACGAACTTCAACTTTGCCTACAATAACAACAAGGTATTGCAGGAAGCTATTCCGGAGGCTCAGACTACTCCGGGGCGTGAAGGATATCCGGTCAGTGCTATTTTTGCGATAAAGACTGCCGGATTAGATGAGGATGGTTATCCTCTGTTCTATGATAAAGAAGGGAAAAAGGTTACTTTGAAAGAACTGTATCGCTTACAGGATCCTTATGGATTAGGTTTTACGGTTAGTTCAGATGTAACTCCGGCAGAAGAACGTGGATTTTATTCATATATGGGTTCGGGAGATACTCCTTATACCGGCGGTCTGATCAATACGTTCAGCTATAAGAACTGGGAATTGACAGCGAATTTATCCTTTAATTTAGGAGGATATGTACGTACGACCCCTTCCTATAACTCTATCAATTTTGATCGGGGACAGAATGTGAATCGTGACATTTTGGATCGTTGGACTCCGGAAAACACCGACGGACATTTACCGGCATTGATTACCAGTGAAAAACGTGCTGATGAGTATTATTGGTATGATCAAAAGAGTGATATATATCGGAATCTGGATATTTGGGTGAAGAAGCTGAATTATTTCCGTTTGCAGAATCTGCGTTTAGGTTATCGTTTACCGGAGAAAATGACCAAAGCTTTGGGAATGGGGTCAGCTTCGGTAGCTATTGAAGGACGTAATCTACTTGTATTTGGTTCAAGCTACAAGAATTTCCTCGATCCGGAATCAATGTACAATCCGTATGCACCGCCCATTCCTAAATCAGTTACGTTTAGCTTGAATTTAAATTTTTAATCATTAAGCAGAAAAAAGAAGATGAAAAAAATATATGTTTTGACTTTGTTGAGTTGTCTGTTGATGCTATCTGCCTGTGATAGTTATCTGGACATAAAACCGGTGGGAAGCGTGATCCCCCAAACTGCTGAAGAGTATCGCGCTTTATTGGCGCGTGCTTATCTGAATGTACCGAAGGATCGCGGACAAGCTTGTTTCCGTTCGGACGAGATGATGGTGAATGATAATGAATACGACCGGAATTCATTCGGAGACATCGAACGTTGGAATGATGTTTCTCCGTTTCCGGGAACGAGTCAGTTTACCTGGTCCAATTTCTATAATGTACTTTTTATAGCTAACCAGTTGATCGAGAATGAAAAAGAAATTACAGAGGGCACTCCTGAAGTAGTGAACCAGTTGGTAGGGGAGGCCTATCTACTTCGTGCTTATATGCATTTTGTTTTGGTAAACTTACATGGTCAGCCATATACTAAGCCCGGAGCCTTAAGTTCAAAGTCAGTACCTTTGAAGTTGGATACGGATATTGAAAAGACATTAGGACGCAATACTGTAGAAGAAGTTTATATTTCTATTTTGTCAGATATCGAACGAGCTCGTGAACTGATAAACAAAGAAGAATGGGAAACAGTTTTTTCTTATCGGTTCAGCGTTTTGGCAGTAGATGCATTGCAGTCCCGTGTCAGCCTATATATGGGTGAGTGGCAGAAATGTCTTGAATCTGCCGAAGCAGTATTAGCAAAAAAATCTGTTCTTGTTGATATGAACGAAGCCTCCTTTGTCCTGCCTAATCATTTTGAATCAGTTGAAACCATAACGGCATTGGAGCAAGTTATGAGTTCAGTAGTCAATAACGCTGCATGGGCTCCTGCCTCTTTTCTTACTATTTATCAGGAAGGTGACAGGAGATTGGCTGCCTATTTTGCTGCTCCCGATGAAAATGGAAATCGAAAGAGTTCTAAAGGAGGGAAAAGAGATTACTCCTGTACTTTCCGTGTAGGTGAACTTTATCTCAATGCAGCCGAGGCTGCTGCGCGTCTGGACAAATTGCCGCAGGCACGTACGCGTCTTTTGGAACTAATGCAGAAACGTTACACTCCCGTAGCTTATGTTGAGAAAAAGAATGCTGTGAATACAATGGATAAAGATGCTTTGATTGGTGAAATATTGAATGAACGTGCCCGTGAACTTGCTTTTGAGGGACATCGCTGGTTTGACCTTCGTCGTACTACGCGTCCACGGATTGTGAAAGTCCTCCAAGGCGAAACCTATATACTGGAACAGGATGATCCACGCTATACGATTCCTATTCCGAAAGATGCTATTGCTGCCAATCCGGGATTAGCCAACTAATACACATGAAGATCTAAAAAAGCACACACAACCCAAGCCGCAGAGTCTATAAAAAGACTTTGCGGCTTTTTTTATTTGTAATTTATCGCTGTGCCCTAATAAATAGCTTACGTTAGTATTGATTTAGAATGAAACTTTACTTGTCAGAAAAGTAATTATCTTCTTTTAGAATGTATGAACGGAATTCAGGGGATATGAATTGAATGTTTTATATATGTGCTTGCAAATTAGATGATTATGACGCTTTGCTGCTTGTCGGTCAAAGCCTTGTTTTAACACAGTGTTAAAGCAAGGCTTTTGATGATAAAGAAGAAGTCTTTTAAGTGCAAAAGATTTATTCTTTCTATTCAAGAATAGAATACTTTAAGAATAGCATTAACATTGTTAATTGGGAATTCTTCCGAAACGAGGAGCCGTATTGTTCTATTTTATAGGATATAGGAAAAAACTAACAGATTCCTTTGTGGGTGATTGGACAAAACCGTATTTTTAGAGGCATAATACCTAATATTGATGAATTATCAGAATGTATGTGATAAAAATCAGAATAGAGAATAGAAGGAAATAGCATAAATTTGCCCAATATCGTCATTTAGTAGATAAGAAGCCATATAACACAGACATTATGCCTGACAAAATAAAGAATATAAAAACATACCGGAAAAAAGAACGCATGATTCTCTCCCGCTCCATACGGAGAAGGAGAAGGTATATTGAGGTAGCTTTCGGAAATAACGATGCTGCAAGGCTATTGTTGTCAATGGAGAAGGGGGTGCTGTTTGAAAGCAACAAGGCATACCTGCCAGCAGAAGACTTTGTTTTGGCAGAGTTCTTCGACCGTTATGTGAATCTTGCATTTATTGACTATTCCAAAGTAACAGACACTACAAATAAACCGGAGAAAGAAAAGACCATCCGCCCGGAACTGCCTGCGGGCTTTTTGGAAAAGCTGAAACAGATGCGTTACAGCGATCATACAATACGGATATATACTACCTATATCGGAGATTTTCAACAGTATTTTGCCGGAAGCAACCTGAAAAGGATTTCGCCGGACGAAATAAATGCTTACCTGCTTCATCTGATAGACAAGAAAAATATCTCTTCCTGCCAACAGAACCAACGTATCAACGCAATCAAGTTCTATTATGAAAAGGTGCTGGGTAACGAACGTCACTGCTACAAGGTAAACCGTGCAAAGCGTGAGAAGGCATTGCCGGATGTATTGAGCAAGGAAGAAGTGAAAGACTTTCTAACAGTAGCTAAAGAAGATTTGCGGTTTTATTGCATGTATTCGCTACTGTACTCGGCAGGGCTTCGTATCAGCGAATTGCTGAATTTAAAACCGGATGATATAAACATTTCCCGTTCACTGATACATGTACGACAGGGAAAAGGGAAGAAAGACAGATATACGCTGCTATCCAAACCGTTTATCAATAAACTGGAAGAATATAGGATAGCGTATCAGCCGGAAAAGTGGCTTTTTGAACGTGAAGCCGGAGTACAATTCTCTGAAAGTATCGTTTCCAAAAAACTGAAAGAGATAGCCCATGAAGCAGGAATAACAAAAAGAGTATATCCCCACTTGTTCCGCCATTCGTTCGCTACACATTTGATAGAACAAGGAACGGACTTGAAAATCATAAAAGAACTGTTGGGGCATGAAAATATTAGAACAACAGAGATGTACGTCCATATTGCAGACACTTACAAAAGCAAAATTAAAAGTCCGTTGGACGATATTTTAGAAGAAGAGATTTAATAAAATACTTAGAGAAAATAACAGCGGAACATTAAATGACCGCTGTTAGCATAACGTTAGTTTCCATTAAATGAATTTAATTATGAAAATTGAAGATATAACGATAGAGTATTTCAATCGGTCGATTAATTATGAAAATATTACCGTAGAAATGTGGGATGAAGAAGTCTTGCTTCAAACCGTTATTTATTTTTATACGGAAAATCATGACATTTCCCCTTTTATAGAAGAAATAAAATATAGGTTGATTCGCTTTAATCAAGACAGAAACCTGGTTCTTCAAAATATTATAGATGAAGGATATTTGCAGACTGCTGAAACTTGGGCTGAAGATTCTAAGATTACTTTGCCTATATCAAAAGAAAAGTTTTTGGAAAGTTTTTATCCTTTTGAGATAGGATTCTGCATAGGAAATTTAGAAGATGAACCTGACGTCATGGTTTATCTTGGTAGTGATGTTGAATATTTTTCAGACCATGTTTTGTGTTGTTATATAATGAAAAAGAATAATCAAATAGAATATAAATCTGTATTAGAAGGATAATTGGAAACTAACAAGCGGCTCAACCTCCCATAAAGATTGGTTAGCCACCAGACATTAGTCATTATAAAACAATATGTATATCAAAGAACTATCGAAAGGAATAAAAATAAAAGGGTTTAAAAAGAATAGCTTAACTTGGTTATGCCAATGTGATCCTTTTGTTTATATGTTCAGAATTGATCCAGGCAAATATTGTGATAAAAATTGGCAATATTATACTTTGGAGATAGGAATCTATTCTTCAGATATTTTTGCTTTGTGTTGGGGTAAAGTGCCAAAGGGTAAAAGTGTAAAAAATACAGATTGTTGTTTGAGAGGTAGAATTTCTGATTTCTTTCAAGAAAATGGCGACATTGAATTTTATGAAGATGTAGATGTAAAGGAATTACAAGAAAGAATAAATTTCTTAGTTGAAAAAGATATTATTCCTTTCTTTAATAAAATAAAATCATTTGAAAAGCTATATAGAATAATGCTTTTCTACGAAGAAAAGGCTATTCAACAAGAATTGCATCAAATATATATTGCTTGTATTGAATATGTAATGAATAAAAAAAATGATGCTTTAATACGATTAGAGAAAATCAATAATCAAGTATGGAAGAAGAAGGCACAAGAAGTAATAATGAGAATGACTAACAAACAACTAAGTGCTGAAAACAATTAGTTGCAACCCATTAGCATCGAATTAATAAATAAAAAATGAAGAAGCATACCAATAAAGGCATAAGACCGGAAGAAAATACAAAGGCTGATTTATTTCCTTTGAGATATTTCAATTTTGCTTTAGAAAATGTACAAAAAGCGGAAGAGAGTTTAAAGGTATTAGATTACGATGATGGTTGTCAGTATTTACTTGTAAATCTTGATATGTTAATCACAATCTGCGAAAAATATCCAACAACAGCCTCAATGGGGATTTATCGCCTAAACCGCAAGCAGCTTAAAGAAACATTTTATGAGTGGTGGGAAAGGAATGAGAAAAAAATACCCTTAAAGTATCGTGCCGGAATAAAAGAAACAGCAGATAAACTTTTTAACGAATTGACAGAGATAAAAAGTTGGGCAAAATCAGAATAGCTATGTTGAAGATCAATGATGAAATTAACCCCTTCTTTTGGGTGGAACATAAAACAACAGCTTCAGTATGTCTGACTGTTGGCGAATATAAAACAGAAATCTTTCAATCAAGAGAAGATGAAGGATTTGAAGGTAATGGCTATGATTGGGAATCTTTGGCTCGTGTCTTTATTGATGAACAAGCACCAGAACTATCCGAAAACATTGATTTTGATTCGGAAGGAAGTATGCTCTGTGTTTATTCAAAAGATAGAAATGCTTTAAAAAAGTTTATCTTAAAATTCAAAGAAGCATGTGAAGATCAAGAGTTGATTATAGACTTGTTTTCCCGTGCTGAACTGGATTAAAAGACGATGCTAACAAATAGCTCAACCTCTGAAAATAGGTTAGCTGCCAAACATTACCGATAAAATATAAAATGGAATATAACGAAGAGCATAAAAACAAAATGTGGGAAATGAAAAAAAAGATTGAAAATAAGTCTTTCAAGTCTTTTGATTTTTCAGGTACCCAATTCAATTATCCAATCTTTGACAATGTACAATTTGAAGATTGTCTGTTCAATAAATCTGATATGACAGATGCGAGGATTTATGGATGTTCCTTCATAAATTGTCGTTTTGTGAAGATTGATTTTCGTACAGCTACCATAGGTGCACATAAAGGTTTATTTATAAATTGTCGTTTTGATAATTGTGATTTTCGTGATGCTTCTTTTTATGAACCTGAATTTAATAATTGTGCATTTAATAAATGCAAGTTGAGCAAAGTAGATTTTAAGGCAAGTTCCTTTGTATCATGTAAATTTGTTGGAATATTATCAGATGTTATTTTTAGGGGAAACGATGAAAGTGATTTATATTCAAATCCCCAACTAAACTCTATGTATCATATAGATTTTAGTGAAGCGATATTTGGTGAATATGTCGATTTTGAAGATTGTGATTTATCAACTTGTATTCCACCAAAAGGAAAAACATTTGAAGAGTTATTATTCCAATCAGAATATTATCCTAATCGCTTAGGAACAGGTAGTAAAAACAGGTAATTATCGGTAACAAGCACCTGTGCCACCTAACGGCGGCAAGCTGCAACCCATTACCAATAAACAAATAATTGAAATGTTAGATTTTAGCAATACAATGAATAATCATCACTTCGCTTTGAATGATGTTGAATTGAGAATATTACAACCTGTCTTTTTGGAGTTTCATGCAAAGACAGGATTGAGTATTGATGAATATGGAGATACAAGATTGATACCTCAAAATCTTGAATTACTTATTAATTTGGCAAATGATTATATAAAGACGTTAGATAAACAATCAATGAAAATTGTAATAGAGTTTATTAAGAATTTGCGTCCTATGATAATAGATAAAAACACAATTTGGGTAAGTGGAGATTGAAATATTGGTAACAAGAGAATGAACTGCCTTAACAGTCAGTTATTCACAAACCATTACTAACAAGGAAAAAATAATATGTGTCAATACAAATCAATATGCAATCCTATAATAGAGCTTACAACACTTTTACAGAGTTGTGGCTTCACAATAGAAAAACAAGAACTTAAAGATTGGCATTTCAATGAGTTTGAGATTGCGATGAAAGGAAAGAAATTACAACTTCCAATGATAGATATAGAAGGTATAGAACAACATAGCGACAATATATATTGTTGCAAATGTCATTGGTCTGTTGTAAAACTAATAATGAATTGACACAATAAAATGTTAGTAACAAGCGGCTTAACCTCCCCTGAAAGGTCGGTTAGCCACCAAACATTATCGTCAAAGTAATAAGTGACATTAAAAAAATGAGAATAAAACTAATTAATAACAACAACATTTTTACAGTTATAAGCATCAATCCGAATATTAGACTTCATGAGTTGTACGCTTTAGCTGTAAAAAGAAAGTTTATTCCATATACACAGAATGGAGTATGTATAATGAGAGTAGATGGCAGCCTTCAAATAATGATTTATTTTGAAGAGAAAGACGTATATATATATCCGAATACAAAGAATGATTGTGATGTAAACGATATGTATGAAATCTATAGCAAAGAGTGGCACGGATTAATAGACTTTTTCTCTTTTGAGCATTATAATTCTGTAATAGAATATGCAAAAGATTTGTTTATTGCATATGGTTGTAATAAAATCAATCTTTTCAGAGATGGTTGGTATGATGTATATTCATTATGCGACATAACAACAGAAATAGAGAAAGATTGGATTGAACAGTCTAATAAATCGAAAAAGTCTGAATATGACGATAACAATCACCTTAACAGCTAAACGCAGTTAGCTGAAACATATTAGCCACCACGTAAATAAGAATAAGAAATGAGAAAATATAAATACTCCAAAGAAACATTGGATGTCGCATTAGAAGGTTTACAATCTGAAGATGTGGCACAGAGAAAGAAAAGTGCAAGGTTCATAAAGATGGCATCTTGCAGTGAAATATTTGGCAAGACGTGCGACACATTGGGCGTGCAGGCTTGGTTTCTATCATCCGAAAACTATGAGAAGCTGATTGCAACCTTGCTAAATGAAAGCGAAGGCAAATTAATATGGGAATATTTATCAATATTAGGCATGGTGTGTCGAAGATATGTAGACCATTCCTGTTATGGCAAAGATTTTGCAAAGCAGCAAATTTGCGTAACGTACAAGGAACGGACTTATGAGATTGCCAAACAATTTTCACATCATTCAAGCTCAATAGTTAGGCAAATGTCTGCTTCCATAATGTCTTACATGGGAGATAGTAATGCGTGGGATATATTCTGTAATGTCATGTTGAAGAAAAGAGATTTATGTACTATCAGTCATATAACAGGGGCGATAGGGCGTTATTGTTATTATACTAATAGGAAGATTGACGACAATTTCATTGGTGGCACTATGACAGACAGACAACAAATTAATCTCTCTAACAGTCTGCAATCAATCTATCAACACACCTCAAATAAAAGTATCAAAGGAATGTGTCTAACTGCCATTCAAGAGCTAAAGAGTATAAAAGAGGTGGCTAACAATCAGCTTAACTGCTAAACGCAGTTAGTTGAATCCCATTACCAGCTATCAGAAACAAGTTAAGAACATGAACGTGATTGAACTAATAAGAATGATAAAAGACAGACCTGCAATGCATATAGGAAGACATAGCATATTCTGTTTGAAAGCCTTTATAGATGGTTGGCACTCTCGCAATATGGATGAAGATGTTCAAATGCAAATATTGAACGACTTTAGTCTATGGATAGATGCTTCGTTCTTTAATAGTAGTGAACGTACTTGTAGTTGGTGTGAGTTTCTATATTGGATGTCTGCCAACGATGAAAGCAAGGCTTTAGATAAGTTCTTTATCTTATTTGAGCAATTCTTAACTGAAAAGGCTGATAACAACCACCTAAACTGCTAAATGTAGTTAGTTGCAAACCCATTAGCAATCAAAAAAAACAAATAAAATACCATTCAATTATGTTGAGCAATAAAATAATAGAGTATTTGAAGCAACAAGGTATCTATTCGGAAAAAGAAGATGAAGAATACAAAGAGGCTTTAATCAATTTAGGAATTGATTTGAACAGTGATTTTGCTTTTTTCAATCTACACACTACTGAAGTAACATTTCTTGGACGCCTTAGCGAAATGTATAATGTATGTTGGTTCAAAATTTATTCAAATGATTTAGATTATGGGATAGAAAATCAAGCTTGTTTAGGCATTCCTTCCGAATATTTACCTCTTGATAGTTTTGAAGCTGAAGGTGGTTTCTTTTATAATCGTAAAACAGGTGAAGTTCTTGAAATTGAATTGGGAGAGAAACTAATCAATTTTCAGAATGGGAAATTATTACCACAATGGAAAGACTTCAATTCTTTTTTGGAATGGTATTTTGAATTAGAATAAAATATTGCTAACAAACGGCTGAACCGCCCTCAAAGGTCGGTTAGCCGCCGGACATTACCGATAATAATAAAACAAAGAAAATATGAACGAACGATATGCCAAATGTATTCTATTTGATAAGAATGTAAAAGGCAGGATTGGTGGCAATCCACCTAAATGTATAGAAGGACAAATCCCCAGCGATTATAAATTCTATGCAACATTGGTACATCCTGAAAAGGAAAACGTCATGCTTTCTATCATCATTCACCAAGATTATGATACTCTTATTGAAAACAACATATATCCTTCAATAGCAGTAAAAGTAATAGAACATGAATTTTCTGAAATTGGTAATTGCACAGAAAAACGAAATACCAACTTAGGGATGTGTTCTATTAGTGAATATTCAGAAGATAAGGATAGTGAAAATATACTTATAAAAATAGGTGGAACTCCTATCCTTATTCAAGATGAAGAAAGCTATTATAAAGAATTAGAGGAACATGGTTTTTCCTTTTTCTTGTCAATAGACGAAGACGGATATAGTGAAGATGTTACTATCGGCAGTTATCCTTTCGGATATGGTGCTTTGTGTTTGTATAAGCACTGTACAACCAATGAAATAATCGCAGGATTTTGGCAATGTTCATAAAAATATATCGGTAACATGCACCTGTTCCGCCTAACGGCGGCAAGCTACATCCCATTATCGTCGAGAAAACTGAGAGAAATGAAGAAGATTAAAGAAAAATGGTTCAATCCAATATTTTTGGAGCAAATTAGCCCTATTTTAGAGCAGTTTACCCAAAGCAACATCGAAATGTCAAACTTAGATCTATCGGGTATAGAACTTAGTTGCAAATCATCAGTTATTCAGTTGCGTAAAGCATACTTGAAACAATCAAAATTTGAAACAATCAACATGTCTTATTCATTTCTTTCTTGTTCTGTTGTTGAAAGTTCTTTGTACAATGTTGATTTTTTCAGAACGAAATTTGACGGTTGTTTAATGGATAAATCAATTTTCAAAGAATGTAATTTTCGAAAATCTAAGTTGGTAATTAATGCTGATGATGCCATTTTTGAGAATTGTTGCTTTATTGATGCTAAATTTGGTATTAAAACATATGGATATGAATATGGTGGCAGGCGGACAAAATTTTATAATTGTGATTTCACTGGTACTGAATTTAAAAATGTAGAGTTTAGGGCCTCAAAGTTCTATAATTGCAATTTTACAAGAACAAGATTTATCAGTTGTGATTTGCGAGGAATTAAATTTGAAGGAAATGAACCTAAAATAGAGCAGTATGAAAGAATGAAAATTCCGGAAATGATTCCTGAATAGAATACTACAAACCGACGATAACAAACGGCTTAACCTCCCGAAGGGTTGGTTAGCCACTAAACATTATCAACTAACTAAAAAAATAAAATATGAAGTACGAAGTTTATGACAAAGCCAAATGGCATTATGAGGCAAAAGATATGCCTAAAGAATTACCGGAAATAGTAGGTGCTACACATATTGCTTTCTTCGTAAGATGGTGCATTGAAAATGATTTGATGTCACAAGAAATCAAAGAAGATTTTGCAGAAGAGCTCCAACAAATTGCAAACAAAGAACTGGATTGTAGAGATTTCTTCTTTAATAATATGGACGGTGTTTTTACATCAGAGGAACTTAATACCAAAGGCAAAAAGTTTGCAGCCGCCTACTATCATTCAGAAAAGACCAAATTTGCTAAAAAATTCGGTTATTATTTGATAGATCATGAGAATTGGGTGAAAAATAAGTTCGGTAGCCAATATAATTCTGATACTTCATATTATTATGTGGAAAATTCAGAAGATAATTATAACGAGATAAAAGACATTTGTAATAAACGCTATTCTGAATTTTTAAAAAGTTGATAACACGCACCTGTGCCGCCGTTAGGCGGCAAGCTACAACACATTATCAAACTTAATTCAAAATGAAATATTATAAATTAAGAACGGATTACAATCCTAAAATTACCGGAAAGGCTAATGGTGGGTGCGCAGTAGAACTTAAAGACAAACAGTCTTTTGGCTCTATTGAGGACAAATATTTATGGAAGGATTATTGTACTCAAAATCGAATAAATATGAATAATCATTCTTCATGTGAAAACTATATTCCATTTGATTATCAGTTATTGAAAGCTCCTTTGAGATGTTTTTTAACAGGAAAACGTGTCAAAGAATTAGATTTTATGACATTTGCTCCTTACATACATGGAATACAATTTTTGGTGTCAGAGAAAGCTTATAATGTTATAAAAAGATATAGATTACAGACACATAATGCGATCCCAGTCCAAATAGATACGCTTAAGCAAACGTATTATCTGCTCGGTTTTCCGATAGTAGGCTTTAGCTATTTTGACTTTTCTTGTAGCTTGTTTTATAACTATTGTTCTAAGAGTAAAGAGCAAATTGCAAATGAAGAAACCTATTCCAATCTTTTTAAAGAAGGATGTGTTGATACAGTTTTAATTAAATTGAAAAGTAAATTTGAAGTAGATATAATCCATACTCCCGGTGCTTCATATTTTTCAGCGGAGCTTCTATCTGATTTGAAAAAAGAAAATGTCACAGGGTATATTCAATATGATGAACGATTAGATAATTAAGTTTGATAACAAACAGCAAACCGTGTAAAAAGCGGAACGCTGCCAGACATTATCTGTATAAAAAAACAAAATATGAATGATAGGTTATTCAAAATATTAAAGAAAGTGTATTTCAAAAAGAAATACATCAAAGATGAAAAAGGCTATCTCCGTGAAATTGATTGCGGAGATAAGTTTGATTGTGATACAAAGACAATTCATTATGCAACAAATAACTTAACTCCTGCCGAATATGCTTATCTTATAGAATCTGGTTATCCTGTAAATGAGGTTGTCCATTTAACACACGACCAATGTATTGAAAAATACAAATTCGTTTTGCAGAACGAAAATATAAGCCTAAGAAGTTGTTTGTCTACCTTTGTTTGTGGATTTGGAAGTTTCCCAAGAGGCAGACAGCCGATTCTAAGCTATTTGTTTGCAAGAGCCGTTCCTATCCACAATTTTGTTGGAGATGGGTGCTGTCCGATTTGCTCAATTAAGGTAAATAACTGGTTGCAAAGTGGAGAAGAAATTTTTAGGTTATATTATGGCTATGCGTGGAATGAAGGTTGGGACGCTTATGTAATAGACTTGGAAGAATTTTCCCAATTGCTACCTTGTGAACCGACTGAAAATGACATTACGGTTTTCCGCACTGTTATTGATTACATTCGCAATGCTCCAGCAGAAGAAACATCGGGTAAGCTGGAACAGAGAATAAGAGTGGCAAAGATTGTTCCCGGTTATGAAAAATATCGTTTTCGAGGTCAACTTATGGTACTTGCAGAACTTGGAATCATGCCAAACTCTTATATAAAACCTCTATTTGAGGGCTTTACCCCGTTTGAAGAAAGATGTCATGTTAGTGATAAAGCTACGACCAATTTCAGGTCTGATATAATCTTGCCGCTTTCCGGATGGCGTGGGAGTAATCCCATAAATGAGGAACGGCTCAATGAGTTATTTGGAGATATTATGTAACAATACAGATAACAAACGGATCAATCTCCCCAAAGTCGATTATCCGCCAGACATTATCAACAGAGTAAAAAAATGAAAGTATATAGAATAGCAATAAATATGATTAAGCAAACCAAGATTTTAAAATTTATAATCCCTATTGTAGTATTCATTCTATTGTATGATGTCTCAACAATTAGAAACAACAATGTAAAAAAGGATGGCATATATTCTATCGTAACTCTTATTAAATACGGTTCTGCTTATAGAGGGCAAAGTGCAAAATATGAATTTATATATAATAAGACTTTATATGAAGGAAGTTTTTTTATATCATTTGCCGAGAGTAAAAACACTCCAATCGGAACCCGTTACTTTGTAACATTCTTAGCCAAAGCCCCCGACCGACATCTTATATTAGACAGCGTACCATCTTGGTTTACTCTAAAAGCACCAGATAAAGGATGGAAAACATTACCTACACAAAAACAACTACGAATAATGATGAAAGATAGCTCGAATTAAAATGCTGCCACCGGACATTAACTTGATAATAAATAAACGAAAAATGAAACAGAAATACTATATAATCAAACTATTATTGAAAATATGGTTTGGAATATTATGTATTAGCCTATTGTGTACTACGGGTATTCTTTGGCTAAAGACTCAAAATATAAAACCTGTACCAGATATGGATGCTTCTTATAGAGGCATGGCATTGGCTTGGTCAATTTTGGGAATTTTGGCATTATCTACCGGGGCAATCACTTTGTTCTTGAACTGCTTTGCAAGAGTTAGAAACAGCATACTGTATAGTTCCCTATCATTTTTTCTTATTCCTATTTTGATGATTTTATTTTCTGGTGCAATGTGCTTGTATGATACTACAATACCATTTTTACTTTGTTTATTGGTGTCATATATATTGTTTAGAAATAAAATAATACAGAAAACAAGCGGATGAATCGACCTGATGGTCGATTAGCCACCAGACATTATCAGAATATATATGATAAAAATCAGAGTATAGGATTGAAACACATAACGTATATTTGCAGTCTATTTCAATGAAATGGATGAAATCATAAAAGTAATTTGAATATGAAACACTTTAAAATAATAACGATGGGAATACTTGCCTCTATTCTGAGTTTACTGGGATGTGGATATGGAAACAAGCGAGCTACGCAGAGTGAGAGTATAAATCCTTATATTCCGGTAGCCGCACAGATTACAATGGATAAGTTGCCGGGCGTGCTGAAAAACGTACAGGCAGGACGAACGGAATATGATTTTACGGGTATCTGTGCCAATGGTGTGGATTGTATCTATTTCATGCAGGATAACGGAAAGTTCTACATTGATTTTGAAGCCATGAGCAAAGACCAGCTTCCCTATCTGGATACATTGAAGCAGTTTGCCAAAGAGCATAATTACCCAATTATCGAAACGACCTATAACAACACGCCCATAGATTACGATCATGTGAAATTTGCTCCGGTTCTAAGCCTGAAAGTCAATGCGGATATTGACAGCATCGTTCATGTTGGAAAATTGATTGAACAAACCATTTTCAAGAATAACGATCAGACCATTTACGATATAGTGCCTTAGAGGGTATAAGGAGAATATAAAAGAATAATGATAAAATGAGAGATAAGGATTCCGGGAAAAAGATATTCTGGATTTACCCTACAAATAAGTTTGTTTGGGCAGGAGTTGTCATATGTAGTATATTCTGTGCATTTATGATCTACTTTTTATGTGTAGCCAATTTAAGTGAGAATAAAGTCCTCTTTATTTTCCTGTTGCCCATATCTTTGTCTATCCTGTTAATCTGTTGGGCACTACCCAGTAAGATTTTGCTTTGTGAGGATAGAATAGAAGCACGAAGCCTGTTCGGGAAAAGAAGCATCCGGGTGGATGAGATAAACTCGTGGGGAGTTGTGCAAATGTA
>OGYT01001194.1_pt1 | contig 17924 bp, 15 predicted proteins | sample 1576631 | NCBI WGS metagenome assembly OGYT01 (sample SAMEA3541588, study PRJEB24748) | human gut metagenome | biome: human gut; feature: human-associated habitat; material: faeces | place: China | collected 2012
GTACCAGTAATTTGCCCAAGAATATGTTCAGGAAGCAATGAGCAAATAATTTTAAATTTTATTTAGGTGGGGATTAAAAAATGTTAAAGAAAACAAAAGTCGTTTGCACAATGGGTCCAAACTATGATAAAGGCGATGGCCTTTTAGAAAAAGTTATTGAAAACGGCATGAACGTTGCTCGTTTCAACTTTTCTCATGGTGATTATGCTGAACATGAAGCACGTATCAATCAGGTAAAAGAAACTGCTAAGAAACTCAATACTACTGTTTCCTTAATGCTTGATACTAAAGGACCTGAAATGCGTCTCGGCGATTTTGCTGAAGGAAAAGTATTCCTTAAAGCAGGTAATAAATTTACTTTAACTAATGAAGATATTCCAGGCGATGAAACTCATGTTTCCATTAACCACAAAAAACTTTACACAGAAGTAAAACCTGGTAACACTTTATTACTTTCTGATGGTCTTGTAGGTCTTCATGTTGATGAAATCGTAGGCAAAGATATCGTTTGCACGATTTTAAATGACGGCCCTATGAGCACTCGTAAACGTGCAGCAGCTCCTGGCGTATCTCTTGGTCTTCCTGCTATTTCTGAACAGGACAGAAACGATATCATTTTCGGTATTGAACATGATATGGATTTTGTTGCTGCTTCCTTCATTCAGCGTGCTGAAGACGTTGAAGCTATCCGTTCTTTAATCAAAGAACATGGCGGACACATGGAAATTATTTCCAAAATTGAATGTGTTGAAGCTGTTAAAAACATTGATGCTATCATTGCTGCATCTGACGGTATCATGGTTGCTCGTGGTGACCTCGGTGTTGAAATGCCGGCAGAAGATGTTCCGCTTATTCAGAAAGATATCATCAAAAAATGCAACAAACTCGGCAAACCGGTTATCGTTGCTACTCAGATGCTTGAATCCATGACTGCTAATCCGCGTCCTACTCGTGCAGAAGCTTCCGACGTTGCTAATGCTATTTTTGACGGCGCAGATGCTATCATGCTTTCCGGTGAATCTGCAAACGGTGATTATCCGTTAGAAGCAGTTTCCACAATGAACACTATTGCTAAACGTGTTGAACAGGCTCTCGAATACAAAGAACTTTTCGTATCCAGAGGCTTCACTCATCACAATATCACTACTACTGACGTTATCGCTCATGCTACAGTACAGATGGCTTATGAACTCAGTGCACAGGCTATCATTACTCCGACAGAAAGCGGTTACACTTCTAAAGTAGTTTCCAAATATCGTCCGAAAGCTACAATCGTTGCTTATACTCCTAGCGACCGTGTAGCTCGTCATCTGAACCTGCGTTGGGGCGTTGTTCCGATTGAAGGTAAAGCATGGGATGATGTTGATGAAATGATTGCTACTGCAACGGCTGCTTCTGTTCGCAAAGGCATCGTTAAACAGGGCGACAAAACAGTTATCACTTCCGGTATGAAATTCGGCGAAGGCAGCACAAGCACAATTCGCGTTCATACTATCTAATTCAATAAAATTCAATACGCGCGTAAAAAGAAAGCCACCAGTTAAACTGGTGGTTTTCTCAAATTTATAAGGGCTATTTTGCTTTTACAGTAAATGTTGGAGTAAGAGAAAATTTTCTTATTCTAACATTTATTTTTTTGTTATAATTTAGATGATAAAAACAAAGAGAGTGATAATATGCTGACAAAAAAAGAATTGCCGGAGTGCCCTGTAGCAACAACGGTGCAATTAATCGGCAGTAAGTGGAAACTTTTAATTATCCGCAATCTGACCCAAAGACCGTGGCGTTTCAACGAACTGAAAAAAGATTTGGACGGTATCAGCCAGAAAGTTCTGACGGACAGTCTGCGTTCGATGGAAGCGGACGGCATTGTAAGCCGTAAAGTCTATCCGGAAGTGCCACCGCGCGTAGAGTACTCATTGAGCACGCTGGGACAGAGCATGCAGCCGATTATAAAGGCTATGGCTGACTGGGGCGTAAGTTATCAAAAGCTATTCAACGTAAACAATAATAATGAAGACTGAACATGACAGAGGTGTTCAGCCTTTATTTTTTTTGTTTGTCATGGTATATTAGTAGATACTTGATATATTTATAAAACAGGGGGTGAATTTATGCAGCTGAAAAGACTTGAAGCATACGGTTTTAAGTCTTTTGCCGATAAACTGGAAATAGAATTCGATAAGGGAATAACGGCAATCGTCGGACCGAACGGCAGCGGCAAGAGTAATATTACAGATGCTATTCGCTGGGTTTTGGGCGAGCAGAATGTGCGCAATCTGCGCGGAAATAAAGCGGAAGATATAATTTTCACCGGAAGCAGTACCCGCCGTCCGCTGGGTGCTGCGGAAGTTTCGATTACATTTGATAACAGCGACGGCAGACTGCCGCTTGATTTTCAGGAAATCATGATAACGCGGCGCATTTTCCGCTCCGGCGAAAGTGAATTTTTGATTAATAAGGCAAAATGCCGTTTAAAAGATATCTACAATCTGTTTGCTGATACGGGATTGGGAAAAAATTCCATGAGTGTTATCAGCCAGAATAAAGTAGATGAGGTTTTAAATACAAAACCGGAAGACCGCCGGTATTTTTTTGAAGAATGTGCCGGCATTACTAAATATCGTGACCGCAAAAAAGAAGCGTTGCGCAAACTTGATAATACACAAAATAATGTAGTGCGTCTGAATGATATAATCAGTGAGATTGAAAAGCAAATCGGGCCTTTAAAGGAACAGGCGGAAAAAACACAGCGTTATAATACAGTGAATGCGCAGTATAAGGACTGCCGCCTGACGCAAATTCTTTATAAATATGAAAATCTCAGCGGTGAAAATCAAAAATTCACGGCGGAAATAGCCGATTATGAAACAAAGCGCGCTGCACTGGAAGCAACGGTATCCGTTTCTGAAGCTGAAAAAACAGCCAAGCAGAAATCTATCACGGATTTAGAAAAGAAACTGCGGTCTTTGGGCGAAAATAATCAGAAAATCCATGAAGAAATTGAACGCAGTAAAAATCAGGCGACGCTTTTGCAGGAACGTATACGGCAAAGCTGTCAATCTCAGCAGCGGCTTGAAGAGCGACAAAAGCAGACGGCTGAGGATTTAAAAATAGCTCAATCAGACAAAGAAGAGCTGAAACGTAAGGTTTCTATTGCCAATAATACGGCTGACAAACTAGAACAGTTGTTGCAGAAAGAAAATACCGAACTTGCCGAACTGGAAAACAGTATTAGAGCAAAAGAAGATGAGTTGAAGGCGCAACAGGAACAGGAGAATAAGAACCGCCGCCGGATTGAAGAAGAAAAGCAAAAATTGTTACTGTTAAAGCGTGATTTTAGCGATATTGAGCAGAATATTGAAAATCAGCATAATGCTCATAATCATGCCTTGCAGGAAAAAATTGAAAAAAATACAGCGAAAGAATTGCTGCTTGCCGATATAGATAAAACAAAGGAAAAATTACAGACAAAACAAAACGGTATTTCTTCTCAGCAGGAAAATCTGAATGACCTTGCCAAAATCTGTAAAGAAGCAGAGGATGCTATGGCACAGATGCGTCAGAATGTGCGCATGGCGGAAGAAAAAGTTAAGTTTTTTCAGGAAATGCAATCGTCGTACGAGGGTTTCGGCAAAGCCGTAAAGCGGGTTCTGAAAGCGGATGCCGACTGGAAAAAGGGTATCTGCGGCGCTGTAGCCGAATTAATCCGTGTGGAAGAACCGTTTATTACAGCTATTGAAACGGCACTCGGTAATGCTATGCAAAATGTCGTTACCGAAGATACGGAAACGGCGAAAGCTGCTATTAATTATCTAAAAAAGAACAAACTCGGCCGCGTTACTTTTATGCCGCTTACTACTATTCAGCCGCATAAGAGCAGACGCACAGAAATTGAAGCCGGTAAATACGGTTTTATTGCCTATGCTGACGAACTTGTTGATATTGACAGTGAATATAAAATAATCACGCAGTCATTATTGGGCAGGATACTTGTTGTTGATGATGTTGATAATGCTTTAAAGCTTGCCAAATTATATGATTACCGTCTGCGTATAGTAACGCTGGAAGGGGAACTTCTGCAGCCGGGAGGTTCTATTGCCGGCGGCAGTTCACAAAGCCGTGAAGCAGGATACCTGCATCGTGCCGGCGAACTTACAGAGCTTAAGGATTTTCTTTCAAGTGAGCGTAAAACTTTGAAAGAAACGAAATCAGAATATGATGATAATGAAGCTAAACGGCAGGCACTGGCGGAAAATATAAATTCTCTGCAAAAAGACTGGCAGGAACTTTCTCTGCTTTTGGCACAAAAAGACGTTGAACAGAAACAGCTGGAGATTTGGTTCAGTGAACAGGAAAATATTTTAAAATCCATAGATAATCGCATTAGTGCTTTAATCGTGAAAAAAACGGCACTGGAAGTGGATATTGAAAATCAGACGGCTGTTATTGCCGAAATGGAACAGACGATTGGTGAGAATAAAATTTCATATGATGATATTCAAAATGAAATTGAAAGTTTAAAGACTGATACAAAAATCAAACAGCAGAAAATCATGCAAAGACAAATAAGCTGTACGGAAGCACGGCAGGAAGTCATTCGTCACAACGATAAAATAAAAATACTATCGGGACAATGCGAGAGATACCAGATTTTCCTAGACGACAGCAACAGAGAAATGTCAAGTCTGCAAAAAGTTATTGATGACAGTTTAACGGAACTTAAACAACTGGAAAATTCCGTCGTCAACCTGGATAAATTGAAAACGGACGGCAAGGAAGAATACGATACACTTTATAAACGCCAGCTGGGACTTCGCAGCGAACTTGCCGATATGGACGAAGAACGTGCTAAAATAGCCGATAAAGTAAATGCTCTGAAAGATAAAATTCATAAATGCGAAATAAATACCGCTAAATTGGAAACGGAAATCAAGCAGTGTACCACTCAGCTGCGGGAAGAATACGAGCTTTCACCGGAAGAAGCACTGCTTCACCGACTTGATATTGATGAAAATGAGCTGAAAGCAAAGCTAAAGAAACTTGAAAAAGAACTTAAATCAATAGGAACTGTAAATCCGAATGCCATCAACGAATATGAGACGCTGAATGAACGCTACAGTTTTATGATAAAACAGGTTGATGACTTGATTAAGGCAAAAGATGACTTGCTCAAAATCATTGAACAGATAGATAAAACAATGGCCAGTCAATTTTCTACAGCGTTCGAGCAGATAAAAATTCATTTTAATGATATATTCCGACAGCTGTTCGGCGGCGGCAGAGCCGATTTGATACTTACAAATCAGAAAGATATTTTAAATTCCGGTATAGAAATCGAAGTTGAGCCGCCGGATAAAAAACCGCAAAGTCTGGCTGTACTCTCCGGCGGAGAACGCACTCTGACCGTTATTGCACTGCTGTTTGCATTTTTCACTTACAATCCTGCACCGTTCAGTGTATTGGACGAAATCGACGCGCCGCTCGATGAAGCTAATGTCAAGCGTTTTGCTAAATTCTTGAAGGAATATGCACAAAATACGCAGTTTATTCTCGTTACGCACCGCAAAGGCACTATGGAAGCGGCGGATGTGATGTACGGCGTAACGATTGAGGATGCCGGCGTATCAAAACTTATTTCCGTAAGGTTGGAAGATTATACAGAAAGAGGTTAAATTTTTATGGGATTTTTTAGTAAATTAAAAGAAGGACTGACAAAAACACGTAAATCTTTGACGGAGAAGATTGAAAAGGTCATCATCGGATATGCTGATATAGATGACGATTTGCTTGATGAATTGGAAGATGCTTTAATTCAGGCAGATGTCGGTGTAAAGACTTCGCTTAAATTAATGGATGATGTGCGTGCCGGTATTAAGAAAAAGGAAATCAATTCACCGGAAGATTTAAAACCGTTTCTTGTCAAACGTATAACGGAAATGCTCAATGAAGGCAACGATGAAACCGTTATCGCCAAAGAAGGACCGACTGTAATTCTTGTAATCGGCGTAAACGGTGTAGGCAAGACAACTACAATCGGTAAACTCGGTCAATATTATAAAGAACAGGGCAAATCCGTAATGTTTGCCGCTGCCGATACTTTTCGCGCCGCTGCCATTGACCAACTCGAAATATGGAGTCAGCGCGTCGGTGTACCGGTAATAAAACATGAAGAGGGCTCCGACCCTGCAGCTGTTGTATTTGACGCAGTAAAAGCCGCTACCGCAAGAAAAATAGATATTCTTATCATTGATACGGCAGGGCGACTGCATAACAAGACAAATTTGATGACGGAGCTTAATAAAATTCAACGTGTTATTAAGCGTGAAATTGCCGATGCACCGCATGAAACACTGCTCGTGCTTGATGCCACTACAGGGCAGAATGCCATCAGTCAGGCGGAACTGTTCACTAAAGCCGCACCTATTTCCGGACTTGTGCTTACAAAACTTGACGGAACGGCAAAAGGCGGCGTAGTAATCGGTCTCAAAGCGGAACTTTCCATGCCGGTAAAATGGATTGGCGTGGGTGAAGGCATTGATGACCTGCGTCCGTTTATAGCCAATGATTTTGCCGCCGCACTTTTCAATACGAAGAACTGAATTTAAATTACTTTCAGTAAAAAATATCCGGTGCAACCGGGAAAGAACTGTTTCTTCCTGTTGTACCGGATAATAAAATTCACATTACATAAATAAAAGAAAACCAATTTGAATATGACGAAAATATTAAAATTTAATCAGTTATAGCTCACAATAAGGAGATTCTGTAGAATGAATATTCAATGGAATGCTGAAGATTATCAGCAAAATTTTAATTTTGTATTCAATTACGGTGAGGATGTTCTGTCGCTGTTTGATTTGCCGCAGGGGGCAAATATTCTCGATTTGGGCTGCGGTAACGGTCATCTGACGGCACAGCTGAAAGAAAAAGGTTATAATGTTTTAGGCATGGACGATTCAGCCGATATGCTGGAAATTGCGCGGAAAAATCATCCGGATATCGAATTTTTGCAGGGAAATGCCGTTGATTTTAAACTGACAAAATCTGTTGACGGAATTTTTTCCAATGCAGTGTTTCATTGGATTGACGAAAATAAACAGCAGCAAATGCTAAAAAATATCGCCTCTAATCTGGTACGGGGCGGAAAACTCGTATTTGAATTCGGCGGTTACGGCTGCGGTAGCGCGGTGCATGCGGAACTTACAGAACTTTTCAATCGGCACGGTTTAAAATACGTTATGCCGTTTTATTTCCCGACAATCGGAATGTATGCGCCTCTCATGGAAAATGCCGGTTTTAAAATCGAATATGCCGTACTGTTTGACCGTTTCACGCCGGTGAAAGGTGAAAACGGCATTGTCGACTGGATAAAGATGTTCGATAAGAAACCGTTTGAAAATGTTGACCCGAATACTGCCAATACAATTATGTATGAAGCACAGAAAAATTTAACGGATAAACTATTTAAAAATAATACATGGAATGTCGATTATGTCCGTATACGCATGAAAGCCGTTAAAATATAAATGGCAAATCGTAGTAATAAAGTTTACCTGTTATGCCAGAAAAAATTTTTCTCCTCAAGAAAAATGAATAATATTTTGGTGCAACATTAAGACAGTTTTTAACAACATATTTTATTGATTTTAAATATTATCGATATTATAATGAAGATAGTTTAATGAAAAGCGTTTGCAACATAGTATAACTTTTGGAAAAATCTCAGGATTTACAAATTTTTTATATAATTGAGGAGGCTTTTTAATGATTTTATTCAACGAACAAACAAAAACATTTCATTTAAAAACGGCTAAAACAAGCTATTTAATGAAAATTTTTGAAAGCGGTCATTTACTTCATCTTTATTGGGGAAAAGTATTAAATACGAACAATCTCGATTATGCTGTCCGCCGTCGCGATTTCTTCAGTTTCGTTGCCAATACGGATAATGTGCAGGAATTTCATCTGGAAGCTCTGCGTCAGGAATATCCGGGTTACGGTTCCACGGATTTACGTTCTCCGGCTGTTGAACTTGAATATGCTGACGGTTCCAGTGCAACGGATTTCCGCTATGTGAGCCATACAATCACGGCGGGTAAACCTAAACTTGCTGGTTTGCCTGCAACGTATGTTGAAAGTGATGATGAAGCGCAGACTCTGGAAATCACTTTGCTCGATAAAGTGAAAAATGTGGAAATTGTACTTTCCTACAGTGTATTTGAAGAATATGACGCTATTGCCCGCAGTGTGAAAATCGTTAATAAAAGCGAAGATACAGTAAAAATCCAGCGTGTTTTGAGTGCCAATATTGATTTCAAAGACAGTAAATTCGATATGATACAGCTTTCCGGTTCCTGGGCAAGAGAACGCCACATTATCCGCACTCCGCTCCGCAACGGCGGTCAGTGTGTGGAAAGCCGCAGAGGTTCAAGCAGTCATGCACAAAATCCGTTTATGGCTCTTGTTCGCCCGGATGCTACGGAAAATACCGGTGACGTTTATGCGGTAAGTCTCGTTTACAGCGGTAATTTCCTGGCTAATACGGAAGTTGATATGTACAGTAACAGCAGACTGCAAATCGGTATTAATCCGTTTGATTTTACATGGCAGCTGAAAGCCGGCGAAACATTCCAGGCACCGGAAGCCGTAATCGTATATTCCGGTGAAGGATTAACAGGAATGAGTCATATTTATCAGAACCTGTACGGCAAACGTCTGATGCGCGGCTACTGGCGCGATAAAGTACGTCCTGTTCTCATCAATAACTGGGAAGCTACGTACTTTGATTTTGATGAAGTTAAAATTAAAGCTATTGCCAAACAGGCAAGTGAATTCGGTATTGAATTATTTGTACTTGATGACGGATGGTTCGGCGAAAGAAATAATGATGACCGCTCTCTCGGTGACTGGGTTGTCAATGAAAATAAAATTCATGGCGGTTTGAAAAAACTCGTTGATGAAGTAAATGCTATGGGTCTTAAATTCGGTCTGTGGGTTGAACCGGAAATGATTTCGCCAATCAGCAAATTATATGAGGCTCATCCTGACTGGTGTCTGCATATAGAAGGCCGCACCCGTTCAACGGCTCGTCGCCAGCTTATACTCGACCTTTCGCGCAAGGAAGTCTGCGATTATATTATCGAAGCTATTTCCGCCGTACTTTCCAGCGCAAATATCGAATATATAAAATGGGACATGAACCGCAATATGACGGAAATTGGCTCCGCTACACTTCCGGCAGAAAATCAGCGTGAAACAGCGCATCGTTATATGCTCGGTCTGTACCGTGTAATGGAAGAAATTACGACAAGGTTCCCGAAAGTTCTGTTTGAAAGCTGCTCCGGCGGCGGCGGTCGTTTTGACCCGGGTATTCTGTATTATATGCCGCAGACTTGGACAAGTGATGATACTGATGCTTTGGAACGTCTGCCAATTCAGTACGGCACATCTATGGTTTATCCGAATGTGTCCATGGGCTGCCATGTATCCGCTGTACCGAACCATCAGGTACACCGCAATACTCCGTTTGCAACGCGCGGTATCTGCGCAATGTGCGGCAACTTCGGTTATGAACTTGATTTGACAAAACTTACGGAAACGGAAAAAATGCAGACGAAATCGCAGGTGGCTTTCTATAAAGAAGTTCGTGAACTTATTCAGTTCGGTGATTTCTATCGTTTGCAAAGTCCGTTCGGCAGCAATGAATGTGCATGGAGTTTCGTTGCCAAAGATAAATCCGAAGCAATCGTAAGCTTCTTCCGCAAACTGGCTGAACCGAACTGCGGTTTTGCCACAGTTTATGCTACTGCTTTGGATAAGGACGCAAAATATAAAGATATGCGCACCGGTGAAATTTATGGCGGTGATGAATTAATGCAGGTAGGTATTAACGTACCGTATGCAATCACATCTTCACCGAAACCGATGGAAAAAGACGGTAATATGTATGCAGGTATGATTGCTGATGCAATTCAGGGAGATTACGGCGCATTTATCTGGCACTTTAAAAAAGTTGATTGATAAATAATAAAAAGACCTTTGACGATATTGTCAAAGGTCTTTTTACATTGCCGCAAAAGCAAAATAATAGTAAAAAAGTTTGAGACTTCACTGAGAACCAAATTCGTTTTTTGTTATACGGTAGATGAGATGCGGCATCTGTTTGCCGCGATAATATTTAAGAAATTTTCCTGTACATTTCATGCCCAGTCTTTCGGCAACTTTGCGGGAAGCAGTGTTTTCAGGACGGATTTCAGCTATGACCATCTGTACATTCAACTCATTAAAAGCACGATTTAGCAAGATAGCTGCTCCCTGCGCGGCATATCCTCGTTTCCAGTATTTTTTAGCAAGAATATAGCCAAGTCCTATATAGCTCTGCTCATTGATTGTTTCAAGAAGAAGTCCCATCATGCCGATGAATTCACCTGTTTTGCTTTCTGTGGCGTAAAGATATCCGAAGCCGTTTTCAGCATAGCTTTTTTTACAGTTTTCTATCCATTTATGCACTTCTTCATCGGAAAAAGCATGTTCCCATGCGTACATAACTTCTTCATCCTGTAATACAAGACATAAATCTTCAAAATCATTTTCAGTAATCGGGCGAAAATTAATCATACATCCTCCTAAAAAATAACGGCTTTAACCGGTAAAAGCTAAAGCCGCAATTTTATTCATTTTCCATAACAGTTAATACTGTATCATCAGTTTCATTTATTTTTAAATAAATCGGTGAAAACAGTCCTGTCTGATATACGCTGATACGTTTTATTTTGATAAGTTCCAGCATTGCCAGAAAGGTTGTAATCAGTTCCGCTTTTGAGGTTTTCGGCGTAAAAACCGTATTGAAGCAGATATTGCCGTTATTTTCTTTTAAAATTGCCAGTAAGGATACGATTTTATCTTCGATTGTGTATTGTTCACGTGCTACATTGGCAATAAGCGGTGTATGTTCAATTTGTCCTTCCAATACATTTTGGAACGCCTGCCATAAAAGTTTCACATCAAGACCTGTCGGCGGCAGATGTTTAGCCTCCGGCAGTGTGGACTTGCGGAAATACCGCTGACCGGCTTCCTGTGCCATATCATTTAATATATTACTGATTTCCTTATAACGGCGATATTCCAAAAGACGTTCCACCAGTTCCTGCCGCGGGTCGATTTCTTCTTCGTTTGTCGTTTCCGCTTCGATTTTCGTATCCGGCAGCAAGATTTTTGATTTAATCTGTAAAAGTGTTGCTGCCATTACGAGAAATTCACTGGCTATTTCTATATTGAATTCCTTAAATTTTGCCAGATAATCCATATACTGCTCCGTTAAAAGAGCGATGGGAATATCATAAATATCGATACGGTTTTTCTCAATTAAATGCAGCAGTAAATCGAGCGGGCCTTCGAAACTTTCTAAATGTACTTTGTATTGTTCCTGCTTCATATCAGACAATCAGTGAAACGATTATATTTAAAAAGTTGATGATAAGACCGCTGATGGGACGAACGATTAAACCTAAAATACCGGTAAATACAAGTAATATCAATATGATAAAACTGTATCTGGCAATGACGGAAGTTTCATACTGATATGCCATGCGTCCCGGCAGAAGCGCCATTAAAACTTTTGAGCCGTCGAGCGGCGGTATCGGCACCATATTAAATACGGCAAAATTGACATTGTAAATAATAATAAGCTGTAATACTGCCGTGAGCCAGTGCATGGATATATTGTATTTGAAAGTAAGCGCGAAAAAGATGGTTGCTACCAGTGCAGTGATTAGATTGGCCAAAGGACCGGCAAGCGAAACCTGCATTTCGCCCTGACGATAGCTGGAAAAATTATTGGGATTAATCGGTACAGGTTTTGCCCAACCGATTTGAGCAAAAAACAGCATAATCAGACCGATAGGGTCAATATGCGATATCGGGTTCAGTGTAAGCCGGCCGTGCATGCGCGGTGTGAAATCACCTAAATTATCGGCTACTTTAGCATGAGCCCATTCATGGATTGTCATTGCAATCAAAAGTCCTGGTATAGCATAAATCATATCGGGACCGAAACCAAACATTGAATACCTCCGGATTATTTATTATTTTGTAAGTTGTTTACCATCAAAATAGCTGTTACAGATTTAGCGTCGTAAATTTCGCCTTTATTAACAAGCTGTACAGCTTCTTGAAGCGGTATTTCCACAAGATTGATGAATTCATCATCATCCGTATGCTGCTTTCCTTTAGTAAGACCGTCAGCTAAATAAATGTAAATCCATTCATTGGAAAAACCAACTGTCGTCGCCAATTTATGCAGCAGTGTATATTTTTCGGCACTGTAGCCTGTTTCTTCGGACAATTCGCGTTTAGCACAAACGAGAGGGTCTTCACCTATGCTGTCGAGTTTGCCTGCCGGAATTTCCAGCGTTACTTTGCCGATTGGATAGCGGAACTGACGAACCATGATAATATTGCCGTTCGGCAGGAGAGGAATTACAGCGGAAGCTCCCTGATGTTTAATCCATTCACGTACGGCTTTATTACCATTAGGCAGTTTTACATAGTCGCGTTTTACATGCAATAAAACGCCATCAAAAATATCTTCGGAAGAAATTTTTTCTTCAATTAAATCTTCATACATAGAAAATCCTCCATTAAGCAGAAAGTATTATTTTTGGTAATTTGCTGTAATCATAATTATATCATTAAAAAACTTAATAATCCATGAAAAGAACAATAATATATGGACAGTCTGTTAAAATCCGTTTTGTGCATGAGGTTTTCGGATAATTATTCAACAATTCAAAATTTAGATATTGATAATTTATATCATTTATGTTATATTAGATACATAATGATAAACATTTTCAGCCGAGATTTTAGATTTCGTCTGATATCTGAATAGAAAAGAGGTTTTTTAGATGATTTTTAACAAAACAAAAATTGAAAAGGTAATCGGCAGAGAAATTATCGATTCGCGCGGCAATCCGACCGTAGAAGCCGAAGTTATCCTGTCTGACGGCACGATTGGCAGAGGCTGCGCCCCGAGCGGCGCTTCCACCGGTGTATTTGAAGCGTTGGAATTGCGCGACGGCGATAAATCCCGTTTCATGGGCAAAGGCGTTACGAAAGCCGTTGAAAATATCAATACTGTCATCAATGATGCTGTAACCGGTCTTGATGCTTCCGATATTTATGCCGTTGACGGCGCAATGATTAAAGCCGACGGTACAAAAGATAAATCCCGTCTGGGTGCAAATGCTATTTTGGCCGTATCCATTGCCAGTGCTCAGGCAGCGGCAAAAGCTCTCGGTATGCCCCTTTACCGTTTCTTCGGCGGCATCTCCGGCAACAGACTGCCTGTACCGATGATGAACATCTTAAACGGCGGCGCTCATGCTACGAATACAGTGGATATTCAGGAATTTATGATTATGCCTGCAGGTGCTCCGAGCTTTAAGGAAGCTCTGCGCTGGTGCACTGAAGTATTCCATGCACTGCAAAAACTTTTGAAAGAAAAAGGCCTTGCCACTTCCGTAGGCGATGAAGGCGGTTTTGCACCAAATCTTTCCAGCGATGAGGAAACTATTGAAGTCATCCTTGAAGCTGTTAAAAAAGCAGGCTATACGCCGGGCAAAGATTTTATGATTGCCATCGATGCCGCTGCCAGCGAATGGAAAGGCAGTCAAAAAGGCGAATATATTCTGCCGAAAGCCGGTAAAAAATTCACAACGGACGAACTTATCGCCCATTGGAAAGATTTAGTGGAAAAATATCCAATCATTTCACTGGAAGACGGTCTTGATGAAGAAGACTGGGAAGGCTGGAAAAAACTGACTGATGCCATCGGCGATAAAGTGCAGCTTGTAGGTGATGATTTATTCGTAACAAATACGGAAAGACTGACTAAAGGTATTAAAGAAGGCTGTGCCAACTCCATTCTCATTAAACTTAATCAAATAGGCTCTGTCTCCGAAACGCTGGAAGCCATTAAAATGGCACATAAAGCCGGTTATACTGCTGTAACTTCCCACCGCTCAGGTGAAACGGAAGATACTACAATCGCCGATTTGGCGGTAGCTTTAAATACCTGCCAGATAAAAACAGGCGCTCCGAGCAGAAGCGAACGCGTAGCGAAATATAACCAACTCCTGCGTATTGAAGAAGCTCTCGGCGATGCCGCCGTATATCCAGGCTTCGGTGCGTATAATCAAAAACGCTGATTATCATAAACACAGAACCTGTTTTTGTTAATAAAACAATTTTTTTATAGCGAAAAACACGGCTGATATTAGTTCTATAATAAATGTTGAGGTAAGAAAAAATTCTCTTGCTTCAACATTTATTTTTTTGCAAAAAGATAAAATATGTAGTAATGATAGTGGATAAATTTCACATATGCCTATGTATACAATACATAAAATTGAAATAGTATTGTTGTATTAATTGATTTGTGATAACTATATTTATTTTACAATTTTTATTGAAAAAAGCAGACAATCTATTTTGGGATTGCCTGCTTTTTTTATTTTTTTATTCTGTTTGCCATATTATTCAGTTGTGTTACCTGTTTTATAAAAGACAGTGATTTGAAAGGTTTACCGATTAAGTCCTGGATATAGTTTAATAAAATATTTTCTGCTGCCAGTAAATCTGCTCCTCTTACTTGGAATTTCGGCGGATTTTCCCAGTCAAGCTGCAATAAATTCGTAATAAACCGGCGCAGCGAAACAGAAAAATTATGCGCCTTATGTCCGCTGCATTCGTCACATAATACGCCTCCCTGCTGCGGATTGAAATATGCATCATCCGTAATTTCAGCTCCGCAAAGAGTACAATAATTATAATGCAGCTGACAGCCTGTATATTCAAAAATCTGATAAGCACTGGCGATGGCACAAATACGCGGATTATTTTTTGTAAGGCATGGTAATATTTTTAGCAGGGTATGATAAATTTCCGCCTGCGGTTCATCTTCACTGCAAAGTTCTTTGGCAAGTTCAGCAATAAAAGAACCGTATGCCATTGCCGTCAAATCTTCGTACAGGCCGGCAAAGAAGCCTTTGTGTTCACACTGACGAATTGTATCCATCCGTTCTCCGCGCAAAAGCTGTACATCCAGCCATGAAAAAAGCTGCATGGCGGACGACAGGGGGCTTTTCGGTCGACGGCAACCGTATGCCGCTGCTGTGATTTTACCGTATTCCGGTGATAAAAGCGTAACTATTTTATCGGCATTTCCCCAGTTCTTTACGCCGATTACCAATACTTCCGTTGTATACAGTGCCACTAGGCTTTGTTTTCATTTTGCTGAGCAGACATTTTCTGGATTTTCGCCAGGTCTTTTTTTATGTCCGCTCCCGGCATAACACCGCCGGCGGTCAGTATATATTGAAAAGCATCTTCTACGGAAATATCGGTGAAAATTATATCCTTTTTCGGTACGAACACGTTAAAGCCGGAAGTCATATTAAGACTCCATGGCAGAAATACCGATTCATATTCTTCCTCGCGGCTTAGATACGGAGCTATCATGTTTGACGGTTTTGGCATCAAAAAGCCGATTGTTTTCACGCCCGGATGAGGATACGGTATCAATACCACCTGACTGAACATGGTTTTTGATTCAAACAGCATGGTAGAAACGCGCTTGACACTGTTATATATAAATTTTACAACAGGAATTTTATCCACAACTGACTCAAAATAACTGATGATTTTCTGCGAAGCCCATGTCCAGGTGGATGTTATCCAGCCTGCCACCAAAATCATGATAAGCAGCAGTGCTACTCCGGCTCCTGGAAATTTTAAGGGAATATAGCTTTCAACAATGCCTTCAATTATGGTAAAAATCGTTGCAATCACGAAATAGGTGATGGCAATCGGCACTAAAACTATAAGCCCGTTAATAAAATAATGTGATAATCTGTTCATCTCAAGCACATCTCTCTTAAATATTAAATTTTTTAGGGATTTTTAAAGCCCAGTTCCCGTAATACATTCATTCTGTCGCGCCAGTCTTTTTTTACTTTGACCCAAAGGTCGAGTTTCGTTTTTGAACCGAGCATCGTTTCGATATCCTTGCGCGCCATTGTTTTTATCTTTTTGAGCAGGCTGCCCTGTTTGCCGATAACAATACCTTTTTGTGATTCGCGTTCTACGTAAATCGTAGCGCGGATATCCACTTTACCGCCTTCGCGTGCTTTCATTTCTTCCACTTCCACAGCGATGGCATGCGGTACTTCATCACGTGTTAAATGCAGGACCTTTTCACGTATCATTTCTGCTGCAATCAGCCTTTCCGGCTGGTCGGTAACGGTGTCGGCAGGATAATACTGCGGTCCTTCCGGAAGATATTTATTCAGCTCAATCAACAGGCTGTCCAGGTTCATTTTTTCTTTTGCCGAAATCGGTACCACACCGGCAAAATCATATGCTTTGGTATATTTTTCGATAATCGGCAGAACAGACTGACGGTCAATCAAATCCAGCTTATTTACAATTAAGATAACCGGCTTTTTGGTTGCCTGCAGTCTTTCCATAATGTAGCGTTCACCGCCGCCCAAATCTTCCGTTGCATCTACGACGAATAAAATCGCATCAACTTCCTGAAGTGTACCTTCTGCCGCTTTCACCATATATTCGCCCAGTTTGTGCAGAGGTTTATGAATACCGGGCGTATCCAGGAAAATCACCTGTTCATTATCCGTTGTCAGAACACACATAATACGATTGCGCGTTGTCTGTGGTTTATCCGACATAATGGCAATTTTCTGCCCGATAAGACTGTTGATTAACGTTGATTTACCTACATTAGGACGGCCGATAACGGCTACAAAACCTGATTTGAATTTTTTATTTTCCAACTAAATACTCCTTTTTATCTGTTAATTCCCAGTTTTTCCATGACAAAGTCTTCTTCACGGCGCATTTCTTTGCGGTCATCTTCCTCTATATGGTCATAACCGAGAAGATGCAGCATTCCGTGCACCGTTAAAAAAGCGACTTCTCTTTCAATGCTGTGTCCGTAATCTTTTGCCTGTTCTATTGCTTTTTCTACGGAAATGATGATATCGCCGAGCACATTTATAGGCGCACCGCCTTCAATCTCCGGTTCATCACCTTCATTCAGAGCAAATGAAATTACATCCGTTGGGCGGTCAACGTTGCGGTAGTCACGATTGATTTCATGAATATGCTCATTATCCGTAAAGGTGATACTTACTTCTGCATTGTTGAGTTCATACAGTTCGCTGACCGTATAAGCGGCTTTGCGTACTGTATTTACAATTTCCATATCAATTTCCATATTTTCCGGCATACTGCTTAATATTATTTCCATAATAAACACTCCATTATATTTTTCCCGTATTTTTATATTCAGGGTGCGCCGTTTCATACGCATCATAAGCTCTGATTATACGCGCCACCACGTCATGACGGATTACATCCCTGTCATCAAACTGAATTACGGAAATTCCTTCAAGTCCATCCAGAATTTTCGTTGCCTGCGTAAGACCGGAACCTACGCCGCGTGGCAGGTCGATTTGGCTCAAGTCGCCGTTTACTACCATTTTTGAGCCGAAGCCGAGACGGGTTAAAAACATTTTCATCTGGCGCGGAGTAGTGTTCTGCGCTTCATCTAAAATGACGAATGCTCTTTCCAGTGTCCGCCCGCGCATGTAAGCAAGAGGGGCAATTTCAATGATATTGCGTGTCAGCATTTTCTGATACGTTTCCAGTCCAAGCACATCCTGTAAAGCGTCATAAAGCGGTCTTAAGTACGGGTCGATTTTTTCCTGCAAATCTCCTGGCAGAAAACCGAGTCTTTCACCCGCTTCTACGGCAGGTCTGGTCAGAATAAGCCTGTCTACTTCATGATTGCGCAGTGCCATTACTGCCATTACCACTGCCAGATACGTTTTACCAGTACCGGC
>OGYT01001228.1_pt1 | contig 17526 bp, 18 predicted proteins | sample 1576631 | NCBI WGS metagenome assembly OGYT01 (sample SAMEA3541588, study PRJEB24748) | human gut metagenome | biome: human gut; feature: human-associated habitat; material: faeces | place: China | collected 2012
TTTCTTTTTAAAGTGAAAATCTCTAGTGGACTACGAACTTAAAGCATTTCTTTTTTGGCAACTTTTCTTTGTGCCTTCAAAGAAAAGTTGCCCGGCGCAATATAAGAATACATTAGAAAATATCTCTCTTCATATTATATTGTGCCGAACCGGCACTTTCTCTTAAATGATTTTTTTCTTTGCATCAAAGAAAAATTGACAACAATATTTTAAACAGTTTTGTAGTCTGCAACGGAATAATTATTTTTCATTTCAGTTGAAACGGGGTTTATGTCATATTTTTTCACGTTTAAAGCGCGGATTGCATTTAAAATGGCAATTACGGAAACGCCGACATCAGCAAATACCGCCGCCCACATGGAAGCAAATCCCAATGCGCCTAGTACCAGCACGATTAATTTTATACCGATAGCGAATACGATATTTTCATAGGCGATGGCAAGTGTTTTTTTAGCAATTTTTTTGGCCGTAGCGATTTTGGAAGGCTCATCAGTCATCAATACGATATCAGCGGCTTCAATGGCGGCATCGGAACCGAGTCCGCCCATAGCAATACCGACATCGGCGCGGGCGAGCACTGGTGCGTCGTTTATGCCGTCGCCGACAAAGGCGAGTTTGCCTTTAGCATGAGTTTTGCGCAGCGAATGAAGAAGTTCTTCGACGCGTTCAACTTTATCGGCAGGAAGAAGCTGCGTGTAGACTCTATCCAGACCGAGCCTGCGGGCAACTTTCTTGCCGACGGCATCACTGTCGCCCGTCAGCATTACAGTCTGTTTAATACCGCAGTCTTTAAGTTGATTAATGGCAAACGCAGCATCCTCCTTGATTTCATCTTCAATTAAAATATAGCCGGCAAATTTATTATCAACAACTACATAAATAACAGTGCCGACTTCTGTACACGGTTTATATAAAATGCCTTCCCGTTTCATCAGTTTGGCATTACCGGCAAGCACTGTTTTGCCGTCGATGACAGCTGAAACGCCGTGTCCGGCTATTTCCTGTACGTTTTGTATACGGCTGCTGTCGATATTTTTATTATAGGCACGTTTAATTGAGGCGGAAATAGGATGATTGGAATAGTTTTCAGCATAAGCTGCGATTTCGAGCAGTTTATTCTGCTGTATATTTTCAGTATAAATCTGCGAAACGGCGAAAGAGCCTTTTGTAAGCGTGCCGGTTTTATCGAAAACAATGATTTCCGTATCGGCAAGGGTTTCCAGATAATTACTGCCTTTTACAAGAACACCGCATTTGGAAGCACCGCCGAGACCGCCGAAGAAACTAAGCGGAATAGAGATAACGAGAGCGCACGGACAGGAAATAACGAGGAATGTCAAGGCACGATATACCCATTCGGCAAAAGCGTCTCCTGTTACAAGCGGAGGAATTACAGCTAAAGCTAAGGCGGCAAAAACGACAATCGGCGTATAGTATCTGGCAAAGCGGGTAATGAAATTTTCAGTGCGGGCTTTCTTTTCACTGGAATTTTCAACTAAATCAAGAATTTTAGCCACGGTCGACTCGCCGAATTCTTTCGTAGTCTTTATGGTTAAAATACCGGTCTGATTGATACAGCCGCTGATAACCTCCATACCTTCTTCTGCTTCGCGCGGCAGTGATTCGCCCGTCAGTGCGGAAGTATCGAGAGTGGAAGTGCCGCTGGTAATTATGCCGTCGATAGGAATTTTTTCACCTGGCTTAACAATGATGATTTCACCGATTTGCACTTCGTCAGGGTCTACCTGTACGAGTTTACCGCTACGCTGTACATTGGCGTAATCGGGGCGGATATCCATTAAACTTGTAATGGATTTGCGGGATTTGGCAACAGCGTAGGATTGAAACCATTCGCCGACCTGATAAAAGAGCATAACGGCAACGCCTTCAGAATGTTCGCCGAGAATAAAAGCACCGACTGTTGCAATCATCATCAGGAAATTTTCATCGAATATTTGTCCCTGGCGAATGTTGCAGAGCGCTTTCCAGATAATATCCCAGCCGATAATGGCATAGCTTGCCAAAAATACGGCAAATTCAACGTAGTCTGTTGTCTGATTTTCCGGCAGAATATACGGACTTATCATGCCGGCAACAAATAAAATGGCTGCGATAATAATGCGGTTCAATAATTTTCGCTGTTTTTTCGTCATAATAACGTCTCCTTAAAAAAGGGGCTGTAACAAAATGAATTTGCTACAGCTTAAAAATTGTTCGTATTTATGTTCAGATATTCAATTTATACTGATAATTTCTCCGTCATCCGGAATGAAGAACTGCTGCCTGATATTCTGCTTAGCAATAAATTCTTTCAGCTGTTGGCGGCTAAGTGTTGCATGTCCGACGGCGTCCATATGCGTAGCGACGATATTTACATCCGGAGCGTATGAACGGAGATTTGCAATATCGCTTTTGCCCATGATAATCGGGTCGCTGTGCTCAAAACGGGCGGCAGCCGCATTTATAATTACGGTTTTCGGGGAAAATTTATCAAGCGTGTTTTTTACAAAATCGCACCATACGGTATCGCCTGCTAAATAAACGGTCTGTTCATCGTCGTGCTTGAATATAACTCCCATGGCATCCGGTCTGAAACCAAATTTTTCATAATAAGGCCGTGAATTTTCCGGCATATGCAAACATGATGTTTTATAAAGAGTGATATCGGCGAATTTATTGCCGTTTTCCGTCAGAATTTCAACATCATTGAAGCCGAAATCCTGCATGAATTTTTTGTCTAATTCATCCTGCACAAAGACTTTTAAATTTTTAGGCAATGCTTTTGCGGCAAATTCATCAATATGGTCGATATGAGAATGTGTCAAAATCACTGCATCAAGATTTTGTACGATTTTTTCCGCTTCAAAAGGCAAATCAGCCGTAGGCCAGCGTCTATCCGGTGACAAACATTCAGGAATAGGCGGGAAGAAATCTTTCGGAGCAAATAAAGGGTCTACTATAAACCGTTTATCGGCATAAGTAATAATGGACGTAGCATTTCTTATCTGTTGAAACTGCATAAATCATTCTCCTCGATTATTTAATGGTGATATCCGGTTCCAGTTTATGGATAAGTTTTTTTGCTTCATCAAAAACCTGCGGGAAAATTTCATCCGGTGCTTCAAGCGTCATTTTTTGAGCCATAAAACTTACGGAAGCATTTGTTACGCCGTCGATTTTTTTTACGGCATCTTCAATTTTAGCGGCACAGTTGGCACAATCCAAATCAATTAATTTAATATTTTTCTTCATAAAAAAATCAACCTTTCAAAATTATATTGGCATATTGCATAACAATTATTCAAACGTTTATTTGAATGTTTACATGTACAGTATAACAAAAAATAATAAAGGGTCAACGGTTTTAACGTAAAGACTTCCAAATGGATTGAAAGTATTTCCGAATGGAGTAATTCATTTGCCGAAAACTGAATTTTTGTATAAGCTATTCTATATAAAATTAAATTAAGGAAGTATTTATATGTCGCGAAATAATAAAGAAAACACCGTCTTGGATAAATTGAATTTAAGACAGTTTACAAATAAAAAGACACAAAATATGAATATTTCAATGCAGGATTATCCGATATTTCCAGGCATTGATTTCATATTCAATGAATTTAAGGGAAGTGATTTTGTCTTTGAACATGAGCCGTATGATAATATACTGCAGATAAACTACTGCCTTAACGGCAGAATGGGCTGGAAGCTGCATAACGGTGACTATATTTATCTGGCGGAAAACGATATTTCCCTACATATGGCGGATAACTGCGACTTATCGCAGCTGTCGTTTCCGCAGGAGTATTACAGGGGCATAAGCATATTTATTGATTTAAATGAATTTGACAAAAATCAGACAGAAAATTTAACACGATTGAACTTTAATCCTGTACAGTTAAAACAAAAATATTGTAATAATAAGCAGACAACCGTGCTTCCGGCTGCGGAAAATATAAAAAATCTGTTTGCGCTGCTAAATGTAATTCCGGAAGAATACAAGAAAATTTATTTTAAAATCAAATTTGAAGAATTAATGCTGTATTTAAACATTCTTGACTTATCCAAAGTAAAAGAGAAGGACAGTTATCCGGCATGTACGATAGAAGCGGTAAAAAAAGTTCATCGGAAATTGACGGATGATTTGAAACGGCGGCCTACCATAGAAATGCTGTCCAAAGAATTTTTGATTAATACATCAACCTTGAAACAGGTTTTTAAAACGGTTTACGGTAAGCCGATAGCACAGTACATGAAAGATTATCGTATGCACAAAGCCGCCAATATGCTTTGCCAAAGCGCAATGACGGTGAGAGAGATTGCGGAAATTCTGGGCTACGAAAATCAGAGCAAATTTGCCACGGCGTTTAAAGAAATAATGCAGATATCGCCGACAAAATACAGGACATATTATAAAATGAAAAAAACTTGATATTGTATACGGATATTTATTTCTGAATGGATTGAAATTCCTTCTGTATGGAGCGTACAAATAAATTAGGATTTTTTATAATAAAAATACCTTAAAATATTATCTGCATACCGATTGCGGCAGGCGTTTTTTATCCGGCGTTCGGTCTGAAATTAAGCCCTGTAATCGGAGCGCTTGCCATGAGTTCCAGTTCGGTTTTCGTCGTATCCAATGCACTCCGTCTGCGGTTTTTCAAAACGGAATATGATAATGAAATGAAGACAAAAGAAAAAGAGATAGAACAAGCGAAGTGCAATATTGAAGCATTAGATTTTAAATACAATATCAAAGCGAAAATACAGGAAGGAAGTAATATCATGAAGAAAAAATTAATTATCGACGGCATGATGTGTCAAAACTGCGTAAAACATGTAACGAAAGCTTTAACGGAACTGGAAGGCGTTTTTGATGTGACAGTCAGCCTGGAAGAAAAATCCGCTGAAATAACGGTAACGGAAAAAATAACTGACGATACGCTGAAAAAAGCGATTGCCGATGCCAGATATGAATTACTTAGAATAGAAGAATTATAAAAAAACAAAAAAGACGCTTAGGTTATCGACCTAAACGTCTTTTTGTTTTTTATGAAATAATATCCTTATTTTGTTTGTTTTTCTTTTTTTGATACAATTCAATTTCTATTTGCCGTATTCTTTTCAGACAATGATAGCAGCAATAGACAGAAAAAACTATTCCGCCTAGAAGAAAAATTCCTAATGACCAGAAGGCGACAGCATTTTGCGCATTGAACATGACAAAACCGATGAATGACGACCAAAGCAATATAAAGATTGCAGAAAAGATATAAACAAATGGGCGTGTTTTGTGGGGAGTATCCGTTTCATAATAAAACCAAATTCCGTATCCTTTGCGATATTCGCCCGGCTGATGTTCGACAAAACCGTCGTCAGGTTCTTGTATAATCTTTTCTTTTTTTGAACAGGAACCGTTTTCATTTTTCTTACAGGAAATAATTTCTTTTTTCATAAATAAGATTTCTATCAGTTTAAATAATATAAAATAGAACCGGTGATAATACCAATGACAGCACCGCTTATAACCTGAAAATATGTATGGCCTTCTTTTTCATGTAATTCGCGGCTGCCCATCATGTGATTTAAAATGGAAGCATGCTTGCCGATAGAACGGCGCAGATGCGTAGCGTCAATCATCACAATAAAAGAAAGTGTTACAGCCAGTATAAAAATTGTGGAATTCAAACCGTCATAAAATCCGATATAAGTGGTGGTAGTAATAATAGTAGCGGTATGGACGCTGGGAAAACCGCCGTTACTTAGTGCAAGTTTTACATTCATAGTGGAATGGGTTATATAATTTACTATAAATTTGATTGTTACGGCAACGAGCCAGCCGATGAACGGAACTAAAATCATACAGGATTGCATAAAATCACCTTTTTTAATATTATTATTTCAATTATAACAAAACAGATACACGGATAAAAGCACAGTTATGTAAAATAACAAAAGCGATAACAAAAATTAATTTGTTATCGCCTTAATTTATATAAATTACCGCACCTTTTGGGACTGTTTAGGAAAAGTGTTTTGTGGAAAATGATTGTGCGATAAATTATTTTAAATTTGAATTAAATCGTATTTGCGATTGCCCATACCAAGCTGTTCCATATATTCTAGCTGATGCAATCCTTCCCGTGATTCGATACGTTCAATTAAATCATGATTTTCCTCCGGCGGAAGTTTATAAACCAAATCAATCGAAGCCTGGTCGATAGCCAAAATATCAGTTGAAGCCAAAACACCGATATCGCTGCATACAGGAGCTGCACCGTGAGCATCACAGTCGCAGTCAACGGACATATTTTTCAGTACATTGATATAAACAATTTTACTGCCAAAATGATTGGTGATAGCATAACCGGATTCTACCATGCGTTCCAGAAATTCCTTACCAGTCGGCCATCCTCTTCCATGTACAACTTCTTTACCATGACGGGAGGCAATACCAATACCGATATTTTTGAGCGAACCGCCGAAGCCGCCCATAGAGTGACCTTTAAAATGCGTATACACGAGCATGGAATCATAATTTGTAAGATGCGCGCCGACAGGAACTTCCGTGATGTGCTCGTCAGGATTTTTTATACTCTTGTTATCAATACGTTCCTGAATAGAGGGAACTGGCAAATTGATGTCGCCGTCAACATCCATAATATCAACAGGACAGAATGTAAAGCCGTTCGTTTCTATTACCTGTCGATGCGTGTCAGTATTCTGACGCGGGCTTGAATAAAGCACATTGCATTCCACTATAGTACTGCCGGGAATATTAGCCTGAAGACTTTTTATCAGTTCAATAGGCAGAAGATTAGGTCCGTGCGGTTCGCCTGTATGTAGTTTTATGGCAATATTACCGCTCAAACTACCTTTTATCTGGTCGTAGACTTTTAAAAGTCCCTGCGGACTGATATCATCAGTAAAATATACCTTAGCATTACCGGTTGAAGGTGCGTTTTCAGCTACATTACTGCCAGAAGCCGTTTCGCCGCTGTGATTGCTAGCACAGCCCATAAGAGGAGAAAAAGCCGACACGGAAATAATTGCTCCGCCAGCTAAACGGATGAATTTACGCCGTGATAATCGTTTAGTAAAATCCATATGCAAAGCCTCCTTTATAATCAGGTTAATTGAATTGTACCATTTAGAGCAAGGTCTAAGTCAAAACAAAATGCAAAAAGAGGCGCTATGCCTCTTTTTCAGTGATTGAACGGAACTTTCGTATCTATTTCTTCATCCGGAATATTGGTAGCCGGAACAGGTGTTATATTATCCTGAGAACTTCTGCCCATTTCTACTTTGGTATTCATTTCTTCTAAAGGAATGTTTCTTGCAGGAACAGGAGTGATAACCTGATTGCTTCTGCCCATTTCCACCTTGGTATTTACAACTTCATCGGGAATATGGGATGCCGGCACAGCCGAAAACGCAAAAGCACTGGCAGAATTTATTGTCAAAATACCCGCAACGGATAAAATACCGCATAATTTTTTTAAACCATTCTTACTCATAATAAATTTTCCTTTCAATTTACATATATACATTTAATTTTATTTTTATTGCAATTATAATCGCTTATTATTTTTTGATGACCATCTATGTAGCAAATTATAGTAAACAAATTTACACTTGTCTAATACTTAGTCAGCAAAAATCAATATGCTTATAAAGCATAAATTAAAAATAATATAGTCTAAAATATACAAACATTAAAAATTATGCTATCATGAATATATATTTTTCAGAATGTAATTCTCTCTGAATTAGTGGATAAATGGCTTTTTTATTGAAAAGAGGTGCAGAACATGTATTTGGAGTTTCGTCTTATAAAATACTTTCTGGCAGTCGCCAGAGAGGAAAATATTACAAAGGCAGCGGACGCTTTACATATCACTCAGCCGACTCTCAGTAGGCAACTGGCTCAACTTGAAGATGATTTAAATGTAAAATTATTCATTCGAGGCAAAAGAAATATCGTTCTGACAAATGAAGGAATGCTGTTTCGCCGACGGGCAGAAGAAATTCTTGAACTGGTGGATAAAACGCAAAAAGAACTTCTGGAGCAGGAAGGCAACATAGGCGGTACAATCACCATAGGATACGGAGAATTATATGCCGTTGATATTCTGGCAAGAATAATAAAATCATTTAAACAGAAATATCCCTTAGTAAAATTCAATCTGTACACTGCCAGCGGTGAACTTGTAAAAGAACGTCTGAACAGAGGAATAGTGGATATCGGTATATTTCTGGAGTCGATAAATAAGGAAAAATTTGAAATTATTCGTATGCCTATGGAAGAACGCTGGGTTGTAGTCATGCCCGCAAATTCCCCTCTAGCGAAAAAATCGGCTGTAAGCATAGATGATTTAAAAAATGTACCGCTTATTTTGCCGCGGTATACTGACCGCAGTGAATTAATGAACTATTTCGGCAATAATTTTGCGGATTTGCAAGTGGATTTTACAAGTAATCTGACAACCAATTCTTCCATCATGGTATCGCACGGTCTGGGTTATTCGCTTGTAATAGAAGGCTCTCTCCCATTTATTAATAATAAAAACGATACGAATATATGTTACCGTCCGTTATCACCGGAACTTACAACACCGTCGTATATTGCATGGAAGCGTCAGCAACCGTACAGTCTTGCCGTGGAAAAATTCATAGAACATACAAAATACTTTTTGAGCATGATGAAATGATAGTGTCTAAGTATTAGACATGCAAAATAATCTTTCTTATAATATGGATGTAAATGAAACCGCAAGGAACATTTATATCCATATTTTTTGTAAGGAGGTATGAATTTGATTGACGAACAGATAAAAAGCGATTTATATCTGCTGCTGCGAAAGATGAATTTAATCGCACCGGATATGAAAGATGTTTTCAACGATTTGGACAATGAAATACAGCGTATGAAAGTAATAAAACTCCTGCGTAGAAACAGATGCGTATTGCTGGATGAAATTCATTACAAACAAAAATTGTTGGATAATTTAGATTTTACAATCAATAATTTTAAAAACGCTAGGAAGGATTTTATATGATTACAAAAAACCATAATGTACTTATTCTGATTTTGGCAATCGGAACATTCAGTATTTTAAACACGGAAGTGGGCATAATCGGCATACTGCCACTTATTGCGGAAAAATTCAGTGTGGATATTACACAGGCAGGTTTATTGGTAAGCCTGTTTGCGCTGATAATCGCCGGAGCAGGTATAATAATGCCGCTGTTATTTTCGGGATTTAATCGAAAAAAAGTTATGATAGCGGTTTTAACCATATTTTCCGTATGCAATCTGATAGCAGCATTTGCATCGAATTTTGCTGTAGTATTGACAGCCAGACTGATACCGGCATTTTTTCATCCGATATATTGTTCATTAGCTTTTGTAGTGGCCGCTTCCTTAGTAGACAAAAAGAATGTGCCTCAGGCAATATCAAAAGTAATGATGGGCGTATCGGCAGGAATTGTAATCGGCATACCCGTAACGAGCTTTATTGCAAATACTTTTTCATATCAGACAGCAATGCTGTTTTTCACTTTAATGAATATTATCGCACTGGTCTTGACACTAATCATGATACCGTCCATGCCTGTTAAAGAAAAAATCTCTTACGGCAGTCAGTTATCCGTATTAAAACAATCTATAACGTGGATGTCGCTGTTTACCGTCAGTGCAATCGGCGCCTCTTTATTCGCAGTTTACGCATATATAGCACAGTATTTACAGGAAATCAGCCGTATCAGCGGCGAAAATTTAAGCTTAGCATTATTCCTATTCGGCTGTGCAAGTATATTGGGCAATTTTCTGGCAGGAAAATTTTTGAGCAGAAACGCACAGAAAACGGCAACACTATATCCAGTGCTATTCTGTATCTTATATATGCTGGTATTTGTATTGGGAGAATTCAGCATAGCAATGATACCGGTTATATTTTTCTGGGGAATGCTCAACGGCATAGGCAATAATATTCAGCAGTTCTGGATAATGTCGGCAATACCGAAAGCTCCGGATTTTGCCAACGGTTTATTCATATCCTTCGGTAATCTCGGTACAACAATAGGCACATTTGCCGGAGGAGTAATTTTAGCAGACATAGGAACGCATTATATCATTTTCGGCGGGATTTTCTTCCTTGTACTGACATGGATTTCTATACTGATGCGCAATGTGATATATATGACAAAAATCAAATCCGGCACTGAAGTATAAATTATAAAAATTTAATCAAATCATGCTTTTTATGTATAATTGTTTTTGCTATATAAGTATTAGACATGAATTAAGATATTTTCTATAATATGACTGTAAAGAAAAATAATAATTACGCTGTAGAGGCGGTCATCTTCGCTGCTTCTGCAGAAAATCAAAAAATCAACTGGTAATATACAAATATTGAAATTTTTATTGTGAGGTGTACAAAAATGACAATAAAAGAAATTTCTGAAAAGACGGATGTTTCTGCGGATACATTACGCTACTATGAACGAATTGGACTTTTACCTGCCGTACCGCGCCGCCCGAACGGCATTCGCGAATACGACGAATTCTTCATTCACTGGATTGCCTTTATTCAGGATTTAAAAAGTTTAGGCATGTCTCTGGAAGCTATTTTGGATTATATTAAACTGGCAAAATTGGGTGATATTTCTAAAGAAGAGCGCAAACAGATAATAATGGAAGTTCAAAATACACTGCTTGACAAAATAAGAATATTACATACAATGGTGAAAAAAAACAATTACCATCTTGAACATTACGATGACGTATTATTGCCAAAAACAAACGAATTAATATACCGATTTAAATAAACTACAGAAAAAATACATATTGAATTTTCACATTTAAAAGGTTCTATAATAAATATTAGTGTAAGAAAATTTTATCTTACTTTAATACTTATTTATAGAACCTTAATTTTTATCCAATGATATGTTTTTTATTACTGATAGAGCATCATAAATATGTTATAATTCAAATCATGCAAAAGGAGGATACTTTATGAATTCTATTTTATTTGTTGCTCCGCATTATGATATTGCTCAAGTCGCTCAAAACGTCTTTAATGAATTAAAATTAACCATTCCGATAATTATCGCTACAAATAAGGATGCTGTACAAAAAGTAAAACATTATCCTGATATTTCCGTTGTTATCAGCCGCGGCGGTACAGCCCGCGATTTGAAAAAATATACTGATAAATTAGTTGTTGATATAAATATTTCATTCTCTGATATTTTTACGGCAATAGAAACGCTAAGTCAGCAAGGCTGCAAACGTATTGCTATAATTTCTAGCAGCAATCTCATTGACAAAATGAATGACAATATAAATATCAACGGCATTTATCTAACCATCAATCCATATAAAAACGATGATGATATCAAACTAATTATGGATAAAATCGCTACAAACAACATTGATGGAATTGTCGGCGATTTTGTGCCGATTTCATTGGCCAAAAATTACAATATAAATAACTGTATTTATATAAAATCAGATGAACTCAGTATTTTAAACGCACTCAAAGAAGCTGTCAACATTGTAGAAATTCAACAGAAAAAACGCCTGAGGCTGCAAACGCTGCAGGCCATAATTGACAATATCAACGAAGGAATTATTGTTTACAATGCACAGAAAAAAGCTATTTTCCAAAATAAAATGGGACGCAAAATCATTAAAAACAATCTTTCTTTTCTCAAACAGCAGGAACATCACGCCTTAACGGAATATCTGAACAGGCAAAACGGTAAAATCATTGATATCAACAATGAGAAAATGCTCCTTGACATCATCAACATCAATGTAAACGATGAACTCAACAGTGATGTACTTATTTTTCAAAAAATAAACGATATTGAAAAGCAAGCACACAAAATTCAGGTTTCTTTATATCAAAAAGGTCTGTATGCCAAAAAAACATTTGATGACATCATCTATCAGTCAGCGGAAATGGAAAAACTTATCTCCACCGCCCAGAAATTCGCCAAACTCAATTCCACTATACTAATCTACGGTGAAACAGGCACAGGCAAGGAAGGGCTGGCTCAAAGCATTCATAACGCCAGCAGCCGAGCCGACAAACCGTTTGTTTCGGTAAACTGCGCCTCACTGCCACCGACACTGATTGAATCCGAACTGTTCGGTTATGTTGACGGCGCATTCACCGGTGCACGAAAATCCGGCAAAAAAGGTTTATTCGAGCTTGCCAATACAGGAACGATATTTCTTGACGAAATAGGCGATTTGCCGCTCGATATTCAAAGCCGTCTTCTGCGTGTACTGCAGGAACGCGAAATCATGCGCATCGGCGATGACAAAATTCTGCCGATAGATATCCGTTTAATCTGCGCCACCAATAAAAATCTGAAACAGCAGGTACAAAAGGGTGAATTCCGACAGGACTTATATTACCGTATAAATGTACTGCGCCTTACATTGCCTCCGTTACGCAATCGTAAAGAAGATATTCTGCCCATTTTTAAATTTTATTTAGCAAAATATCAAACTGATGATACAAAGCCGATAAAACTAAATGCTAAAATCGATAAATATCTGCTCAATTATCCCTGGTACGGCAATATCCGTGAATTGAAAAACATTGCTGAAGTTCTCGCTTCTATATATGACGAAAATTTCTCGCTTGATGATTTAAAATCTATTTTAGACGATACTGATGATACAACGGAACAATCAACAGAAAAAACTGTTACCATTCCGCTGAATGGCGACTTAAAAATCATGGAAAAAGAAATAATTCATCAATTAATGGAAAAAAATTATTCTACAAATGAAATCTGCCGTCTTCTCAACATCAGTCGAGCTACTTTTTGGCGCAAAATAAAATAATCTCAAAAATAAGACTGTAGTATCTCAAATATGATACAATACAGTTTTATTTTTTGTATATCATAAATATAATCTAACAGGAAATAAGTTGTAATTATGCTAAATATCAACATTTCTAAAAACTTTTCATAAAATCTGAAAAGTTGGCACGAAAAATGCAATATATATTAAACAGAAAATATATTTATATTTGAGGTGTTTTTCGTGAAAACAATTATTATCAATAAGCCGGGAGAAGTCAATATTATTGATACTCCAAAACCAGTACGAAAAAAAGGAGAGGCTTTACTCAAAGTTCTGTACGGCGGTATCTGCGGCAGTGATTTGGGTACATACCGCGGAACATTCGCTTATGCTTCCTATCCACGTATTCCGGGTCATGAATTCTCTGCTGAAATCATTGAAATCGACGATAATGACCGCAATTTAAAACCGGGTATGATTGTTACCTGCAATCCGTACTTCAACTGCACAAAATGTTATTCCTGCAAGCGCGGTCTGGTAAACTGCTGCACCAGCAATGAAACACTCGGTGCTCAGCGCGACGGAGCTTTTTCTGAATATATCACCATGCCGATTGAACGCATATATGACGGCAAAGGCCTTTCCGCCAAAACACTGGCTTTAATCGAGCCCTTCTGCATCAGCTATCACGGTGTAAGCCGCGCCGACGTAAAAGAAGGTGATACCGTTCTTGTTGTCGGTGCAGGCACTATCGGCGTACTCGCAGCCGTAGCCGCCAAAGCCAAAGGTGCCAAAGTATATATCTCCGATATTGCAGAAAAGAAAATGAATTATGCCGTTGAAACATTCGGTTTAGACGGCGGAATTTTAAATGATAATCATGCAGACTTTATTCAAAAAGTAGAAGAAATAACAGGCGGTAATTATTTCGACGTAACAATTGAAGCGGTAGGTCTTCCTTCTACATTTCTAAACTGCATTGAAGCAGCGGCTTTCGGCGCACGCGTAGTACAAATCGGTGTAGGCAAAAAAAATGTAGATTTTGATTTCACATTATTGCAGAAAAAAGAATTGAATGTTTTCGGTTCTCGCAATGCACTCAAAAAAGACTTCCTGGAGTTAATCAACCTTGTAAAAGAAGGCAAAGTTGACTTGGAAAAAATCGTTACAAATACTTATTCCTTCGATGAAGCAGCCAAAGCCTTCAGTGATTTTGATAAAAATGCTGCTTCCATGCTGAAAGTCATTATTAAATTTACTGAATAAAAATATTTATATGGAGGGTTTCCTATGAAAAGAGAACGTCCATTTGTTTCACAACTCGTTAGTAACGTTAAAATACCTAAAATGTTTAAAATAAAACAACATTTTCCCAGACCTAAAATAAATATAGAAGACATTCCTTCTATTATTAATCATCAATTATCTGAAAACAAATTTACTAAAAAAATTAAACCTGGCATGAATATAGCCATAACGGCAGGTTCTCGCGGTGTTGCCAATGTTGCATTAATTACCAAAACTATCGCTGATTTTGTAAAATCAAAAGGAGCACATCCATTTATTGTACCAGCTATGGGAAGTCACGGCGGAGCAACAGCCGAAGGTCAAAAAGAAATTTTAGAAGGCTATGGTATTACAGAAGATTATATCGGCTGTCCTATCATATCTTCCATGGAAGTTAAAAATATCGGTAAAAATGAAGATGGCGGTGATGTTTTTATTGATAAACATGCAGCTGAAGCAGACGGTATAATTGTCAGTTGCCGTATAAAGCCGCATACAGCATTTAGAGGTCCGTATGAAAGCGGTATCATGAAAATGATGGCCATCGGTCTTGGAAAACAATATGGCGCTGAAGTTTGTCATGCTGAAGGATTTAAAAATATGGCAAAAAATGTTCCTTTATTTGGACGCGCTATTATTAAACATGCTCCTATTTTATTTGCTGTCGCCTCTATAGAAAATGCTTTTGATGAAACTTGTAAAATTGTATGTGTTAATTCAGATGAAATTGCTGAAAAAGAACCTCCACTTTTAAAGGAAGCATTTTCGTATATGCCACGTATTCTTGTAGATGAATGTGATGTTTTAATAGTAGACCAAATAGGGAAAAATTTCAGCGGAGACGGCATGGACCCAAATATCACCGGAACATTTTGTACACCTTATGCAACTGGCGGAATAAAATCTCAACGGGTATGTGTATTAGATTTAAGTCCTGAAACACATGGTAATGCTATCGGTCTAGGATATTCCAGTGCAACGACAAAAAGAGTTTTCGACCAATTAGATTTACCTTCTATGTATCCTAATGCTATTACTTGTACTGTTCTTGGAGGAGTTCGCATTCCTATCGTTATGGAAAGCGATAAGGAAGCCATTCAAGTATGTATTCGTACATGCAATGAAATTGATAAAGAACATCCATATATCGTTCGTATTCCAAACAGTTTGCACATTGAACACATTATGCTTTCAGAAGCATATTACGATAAAGTAAAAAATATGCCTAACATTACAATTGAATCAGAACCTGAATTTTTAAAATTCAATGATAATGGAGATTTATGGTAGTAAAAAATCAAACTTCTACGGATTATAGGTTGCCTTTATTAACCTAAATATATTATAAAGGATGAATTAAAATTGAATACACAAATCAATTTAGCTGATAAAGCTATGGGAAAAGCTCAACGAAAACTTGTTCCGTTCATTGTTCTAATGTATATTTTTGCCTTTTTAGACCGTTCCAATATTGGTTTTGCCAAAGAAGCTTTCCAATTATCTACAGGTATCAGCGATGCTGCATTTGCTTTAGGCGCAGGTATATTTTTTATTGGTTATGCCGTATTTGAAGTTCCTAGTAATATTTTAATGCATAAATTCGGTGCACGTCTCTGGCTATCACGCATTATGATTACCTGGGGACTTGTATCTGCTGGGTTTGCTCTTGTAACAAACGAAACACAATTTCTTATTTTGCGTGTTCTTTTAGGTATCGCTGAAGCCGGCTTTATGCCTGCAATCGTTTATTATTTTACTTTATGGTTTACTGAAGAACGAAGAAGCTCTATAATGGGTCTGTTCTGGATGGGGCCTCCTCTTGCTTTTATTTTTGGTTCTCCTGTTTCTGGTTTATTGTTGGATATGCATGGCTTCTTAGGTCATGAAGGTTGGCAGTGGATGTTCGCTATTGAAGGCTTACTAGCAGCTGTCAGTGGGGTTTTTGCTTTTAAATATCTAATTGATGAACCAAAGAAAGCAAAATGGCTTACTGAAGAAGAAAAAATTGCTTTAAAAGAAGCATTAGAAAAAGAAAATAGTAAAAAAAGTTTCGAAAAAGTCGGAGCTTTATCTGTATTATTCAATCCTAAAGTTTTATATTTAGCTTTAATCTGTTTTATAATTCAAGTTTGTAATTACGGTTTGAATTTCTATCTACCTACACATGTAGCTGGTCTATTGGGTGCAAAAGTAGGTACGATGGTTGGTCTTATCAGTGCCATTCCTTGGGTTTTCGCTTTAATCGCTACTATATATTTACCGCGTTTTTCTGATAAAACTGGTATGCGTGGAAGCCTAGCAGCTATTATAATTGCATTATCAGGAATAGGTTATTTTATATCCTCTACAAGTTTTCCGCTCTTGGGTATAGCTGCTTTATCAATTGTTGCCATCGGGAACTTAGCTTGTCAACCAATATTTTGGACTTTACCTAGTCGTATTTTAACCGGCATTGGTGCTGCTAGCGGCATAGCTTTCATCAATTCTATGGGAAATCTCGGCGGATTTGTAGCACCAAACCTACGAGTATGGGCAGAAACATTTTTCCAAAGTTCAAATGCTGGATTATATGCAATGGGCATTTCCAGTTTTATCGCCGCAATTTTGCTTTTCCTCACTATTCCGATGAAAATGGGGAATAATATAAAGGGGAATTAATCTCCATTTTCCAAAAACCTTTATTATCATATATGGTAATAAAGGTTTTTTTTATAAAATAAATGCACATAGTTTATTATAAGCTATGTGCACTGCGATAAGAGGAATATTCTTTTTCTTTATCGTCCTTTGTCAAAAATTTATATGCTGCAGCAATAATACCGAATTCAGCAAAGTTCACGATAAACGGTACAAAAAACATCACTGTATCACCTGTTACAGCAGAAAAAGTCAGTCCGCCTAATAAAGATAATACAATACATACTATAAACAAGTACTTCATTTTATCACCTCATGTATTTATTTATAGACGCATTATATCATATCAAATAATACAGTCAATGCAAATTTTGAAAGTTTCTATCTTGAAATTATTTGTATTTTATAGATAATTATCTATAATCGTTCGTTTTTCTTTTGAAAGGTCAAAAGAAAAATGAACCAAAAAGAAAAAACCTTTTAACGTTTCGCTACCGCTGCACTGGGCGAGCCTTCGTAGCTCTTTTATAAATCCAGTCAGTAAAACGGCTCGAAACACTTGGAATTTGGCTCGTGCCTTCTATTCTAAATAATAATTTAAATCGAGCTGTTAACACTGTAATTTGTAATCATGCTGAATTTTTGTCTGCGTTGGAAATTTTTACGGTAGCTTTAGCTATTAAGAAAACAGTTTTTTAGTTCAAATGTTTGAGCAAAGCGAGTTTTTGAACGTTAGAAATAAAAAACTATTTTCTTAAAGTAAA
>OGYT01001232.1_pt1 | contig 17495 bp, 17 predicted proteins | sample 1576631 | NCBI WGS metagenome assembly OGYT01 (sample SAMEA3541588, study PRJEB24748) | human gut metagenome | biome: human gut; feature: human-associated habitat; material: faeces | place: China | collected 2012
GACCTGCGCTGCCAGTGGCGGGGCGACCGGGTTCTGATCGGCGGTCAGGCGACCACTTACTTAATCGGCACGATTACGCTTCGTTAAGGAGGGACGGTGACGGAAATTCCTTTTTATCTGGTGGCGGCGTTCAGCGACCAGCCTTTCGCCGGCAACCCGGCTGCGGTATGCCTGCTTAAAAAATGGCTGCCGGATGAGCTGCTGCTCAAAATGGCGCAGCAGCACAACCAGTCGGAAACCGCGTTTGTGGTACCTGAGAGCGATGGTTTTGCGCTGCGCTGGTTTACCACCCGCAATGAGGTCAATCTCTGCGGCCACGCCACGCTTGCCAGCGCGCACGTGATATTTCATCACCTGGATTATCCTGATGCGCTGATTCACTTTGCGACCGCTTCCGGTCGGCTGACCGTGAGCCGCGAGGGCGACTGGTTGACCCTGGATTTCCCGGCGGGAGAAACGCAAGAGCGCGAGCCGCCCGCGGAGATGCTCTCCGCGCTGGGGATTGAGCGCTACCTGCATGCCCGCAAGGGGCGCGCATGGCTCATCGAACTGGCCTCCCGTGAGCAGGTCGAAGCCCTGCGGCCGAATATTGCTGCGATGACGCCCGGCGAACATAAAGTGACCGTGACCGCCGCCGGCAGCGGCGAATATGACTTCGTTAGCCGCTTTTTCTCACCCGGTGAAGCGGTGTGGGAAGATCCGGTAACCGGTTCGGCGCATACTATGCTGATCCCCTACTGGAGCGCAAAGCGGGGTAAAACTCAGCTGCTGGCGCGCCAGGTTTCCGCGCGCGGGGGCGATATGCGCTGCGAGCTGAAAGGAAAACGCGTATTGATGAGCGGCCAGGCGGTGACCTATTTAAATGGCGTAATAACGCTACGCTAGCTCACCCGTCATCATAAGACGGGATCGGCAACAGACCCGCCGATCCCGAATCCGAGTGGGTTAGCCGGCAAACTTATCCTGCGCGCTATTCCTGCGAAACCCGCAGGGAAAATAGGCCATCACGGTAGACGGGCGATATTGGCTTTAATCACTTCGATAGAGTGGCGGAATTTCTCCGCTTCATCATCGGCCAGCTGCAGCTCAATAATCTGCTGCACGCCGCTTTGCGTCAGCACCGCGGGAACGCCAGCCGCCGCGCCGGTTACGCCATATTCCCCGTCAAGAATGCACGACACCGCCAGCGCGCGATGGCTGCCGGTGAAAATATTGCGGCAGATTTCGGCGATGGTTCCGGCGACGCCGTACTCCGTGCAGCCTTTGCCGGCGTAAATCTCAAACCCCAGCTTGCGCACCTTTTCGGCAATCAGCTCCCGGTCGAGAGCCTGGCCGGTATGTTTTTGGTAAACATCGGCGATGGCGGAGCCGTAAACCGCCGAGTGTGACCACACCGGAAACTGGGTATCGCCATGCTCGCCAAGAATAAAGGCGTCGATGCTTTGCGCGCCGATATCCAGCGCCTGGGCCAGTACCCGGCGTAAGCGCGTCGTGTCCAGCCAGACGCCGGTACCCAGCACCTGGCCGCGCGGCAGGCCCGAAAGCTGCCACACCTGCCAGGTGATGATGTCGCAGGGGTTGGTGGCAACCAAAAAGATGCCGTTGAAGCCGCCGCGCATCATCTGCGGGACGATGCTTTTGACGATTTTTGCCGTGTTGGTCAGTTCGTCCAGCCGGGTTTGACCCGGCTTGAGCGCGCCGCCGGAAACGGTGATAACCGCGATATCGACATCGGCGCAGTCGCTGGCTTCCCGGGTGGAAATCGTCATCATGCCCGGCATGTAGGCGGCCGCGTCGCTCAGGTCCTGAGCGTGCGCTTCGGCGCGTGAGGTATTGAGATCGACAAGGATCAGCTCCTCGCAAATATTCTGGTTTAACAGGGCGTAGGCCGCTGAGGCGCCGACGTTTCCGGCCCCGATAATCATCACCTTGCGCGCTTTGGTATTCATCGTATTTTCCTGATAAAAGACGTTATGTCGCAAAATTACTGCCTCTCAAGGGGGGAGCGCAAGTCGGGTCAGAAGCTATAAGTTAATGCTATGGCGGCTCCGCGGACGCCCCGCGCTACAGTACGCTCAAAAAAGGAGCTTCTTTATGTACACTATCGCCGCGACCCCGCTAAATCACCCGGATCTGACCGCCTTAATTGCCGAGCTGGACGCATACCAGCAGACGCTCTACCCGGCGGAAAGCAATCATCTTATCGACCTGAGCGCGCTACCGGCGGCGTCGGTCATCGCGCTCATTATCCGCGATGCGCAGCACCGGGCCGTCGGCTGTGGGGCCATCGTGCTCGGCGAAGAGGGGGTTGGCGAGATGAAAAGGGTATTTATTCACCCGGCCCATCGCGGCCAGCAGCTGGGGGAAAAACTGCTGGCGGCGCTGGAGAAAGAGGCGATAAATCGCGAATGCCATACCGTACGCCTGGAAACGGGCATCCATCAGCACGCCGCCGTCGCGTTATACACGCGCAATGGCTACCAGGCCCGCAGCGCCTTTGCGCCGTATCAGCCGGATCCGTTAAGCATTTTTATGGAGAAGCTGCTGCTTGTCGATCTTCGTTCAGCAGCGCTATAAACGCCTCGAGCTGGCGAGTTTTCGCCCCGCGCCGCCAGACCAGCCAGGTCGTCAGCCAGCGCCACTCTTCGGCCAGCGGCCAGGCGGATACCTGCTGATGGCCCGGCATACTCTCCAGCATGCTGCGCGGCATCAGCGCCAGTCCGGCGCCGGCAATGACGCAGGCCAGCATCCCGTGGTAGGACTCCATCTCATGGATCCGCCCCGGGGTGGCGCGATCGGCGTGGAACCAGCTCTCAAAATGACGGCGATAGGAGCAGTTGGCGCGAAACGCGTAGACGCTGGCGCCGTTCACTTCGCTGGCGCGGGCGATGGGCGGGTGGCCAAAGGGCGCGACGATCATCATCTCTTCCGGGAATACCGGTAACCCCTCCAGCCCCGGGTGCACCAGCGGACCGTCAACGAACGCTGCGCTCAGATTTCCCTCAAGTACGCCGTCGATCATGGTGCCGGAAGGACCGGTGGAGAGGGCCAGGTGAATCTTGGGATAGCGCTGATTAAAGTGCGCCAGAGTAGGGGAAATGCGCACGGCGGCGGTACTCTCCAGCGAGCCGAGCGAAAACAGCCCCTGAGGTTCATCTCCGGCGACCACCATCCTCGCTTCATCAACAAGGGCGAGGATCTGCTGGCTATAGCGTAAAAAGCTGTGCCCGGCGGGGGACAACCGCAGCCGCTGATTTTCGCGAATAAACAGTTCGACGCCGAGATCCGCCTCCAGCTGGCGGATGCGTGTAGTCAGGTTTGACGGCACGCGATGCACCTTCTGCGCGGCCTGGGTAATGCTGCCGGTGCTGGCGACGGCGTTGAACATCTCAAGCTGGGTCAGATCCATAGCGTTCTTCTTTTGTGAATGGGTTGCTTAATATTATTCATTTTTAATGAAAGGAAGGGTAAGCCAGAATAAGGTCACTTCGCAATCAACACAGAGAGAAAAACGATGAATTTATCTGCTACTCATGCGATTTCCGTGAGTCCGACCACCGGTGAAACTTTGTCGTCTGTGCCCTGGGCCAGCGAACAGCAGGTCGATGCGGCCATTGCCCTTGCGGAACAGGGGTATCGTCAGTGGCGCAACGTCAGCGTGGCGGAGCGCGCGGCGACGCTGCGTAACGTCGGTAGCGCGATGCGCGCCCGTGGCGAAGCGCTGGCGCAAATGATTAGTCGCGAAATGGGTAAACCGATTGCCCAGGCGCGCGGCGAAGTGGCTAAATCCGCCAATCTTTGTGACTGGTATGCTGAACACGGCCCGGCGATGCTCAATACCGAGGCGACGCTGGTTGAAGACAATAAAGCGGTGATTGAGTACCGCCCGATGGGGGCTATCCTTGCTGTCATGCCGTGGAACTTCCCGGTGTGGCAGGTGCTGCGCGGCGCGGTGCCCATTCTGCTGGCGGGCAACAGCTATCTGCTTAAGCATGCGCCAAACGTGCTGGGCAGCGCGGCGATGATCGGCGAAATTTTTGCCGCTGCGGGCGTGCCGGACGGCGTCTTTGGCTGGGTGAACGCCACCAACGATGGTGTTTCGCAAATGATTAACGATCCGCGCATCGCCGCGGTGACCGTCACCGGCAGCGTGCGCGCCGGGAAGGCCATTGGCGCACAGGCCGGCGCGGCGTTGAAAAAATGCGTGCTGGAGCTGGGCGGCTCCGATCCCTTTATCGTGCTTAACGATGCCGACCTTGACGAGGCGGTGAAAGCGGCGGTGATAGGTCGCTACCAGAATACCGGTCAGGTCTGCGCCGCGGCGAAGCGTTTTATCGTCGAAGCGGGCATCGCCGAGGCCTTTACGCAGAAATTTGTCGCCGCTGCTGCCGCGCTGAAAATGGGCGACCCGCGCGATGAGCAGAACTATATTGGGCCGATGGCGCGGTTCGATCTGCGCGATGAGCTGCACGAGCAGGTGAGCGCGACCCTAAAAGAGGGGGCGACCCTGCTGCTGGGGGCGGAAAAAATCGAAGGCGCCGGCAACTACTACGCGCCGACGGTGCTCGGAAACGTTACCGCGGAGATGACCGGTTTCCGCGAGGAGCTGTTTGGCCCGGTGGCGACGATTACCGAAGCCCGCGATGCCGATCACGCGCTGGCGCTGGCTAATGACAGCGAATTTGGCCTTTCAGCAACGGTTTACACCACCAGTGAAGCGCAGGCCCAGCGTTTTGCCGATGAGCTGGAGTGCGGCGGAGTGTTTATCAACGGCTACTGCGCCAGCGATGCCCGCGTGGCGTTCGGCGGCGTGAAGAAAAGCGGATTTGGCCGCGAGCTCTCCCATTTTGGTCTGCATGAATTCTGCAACGTGCAGACCGTCTGGAGAGATCGCCGCTAGCCTGCGGAAAAATCCCCGGGTTGCGGTTAACGCCTTTCCCGGGCTACCGATTCGTGCGATTTGCGGGTTTGGTAGCCCGGGCAGGCGCCCCGCTGACGAGCGAACCATCCCCCTGGCGACGCGAGGGCGAGAAAGAGGCTGTTTCTTCGCGTCCCGTGCGCCTATAATTACCGCCCGAATTTTGTTGTTGGCAAGGAGCCGCGCGTGGCGACGGTAATGAATAACGCAATGCTCGATGCCATTTTGGTTGAAGTCAGGCCGCTAATTGGTCGCGGTAAAGTGGCGGACTATATTCCGGCGTTGGCCAGCGTCAGCGGCGATAAGCTCGGCGTGGCTATCTGTACGGTCGACGGTCAGCACTACAGCGCCGGCGACGCGCACGAGCGCTTCTCTATCCAATCTATCTCGAAAGTCCTGAGCCTGGTGGTCGCGATGAACCACTATCAGGAAGAGGAGATCTGGCAGCGGGTGGGTAAAGATCCCTCCGGCCAGCCTTTCAACTCGCTGTTGCAGCTGGAAATTGAACAAGGCAAACCGCGCAACCCGTTTATTAATGCCGGGGCGCTGGTGGCCTGCGATATGCTGCAAAGTCGTCTCAGCGCGCCTCGCCAGCGGATGCTGGAAATCGTGCGTCGTCTGAGCGGTGTGGGCGATATCGCCTATGACCCGGTGGTTGCCCGCTCGGAGTTCGACCATTCGGCGCGCAATGCCGCGATAGCCTGGCTGATGAAATCCTTCGGTAATTTCCATAACGATGTCGCCACGGTGCTGCAAAACTATTTCCACTACTGTTCGCTGGAGATGAGCTGCGTAGAGCTGGCGCGCACCTTTCTGTTTCTTGCCGACCGAGGTATCGCTCCGCACCTTGAGACGCCGGTTATCGCCCCCATTCAGTCGCGGCAGGTCAACGCGCTGATGATGACCAGCGGCATGTATCAGAACGCCGGTGAGTTTGCGTGGCGCGTCGGTTTACCGGCGAAATCCGGCGTCGGCGGCGGGATTGTGGCCATCGTTCCGCAGGAGATGGCGATTGCGGTCTGGAGCCCGGAGCTCGATGACGCCGGGAACTCGCTGGCCGGGATCGCTTTACTGGAAAAACTCACTCAAAAACTGGGGAGGTCGGTATTCTGATGGTGCCCATAGAAAACCTGTTTGCCCGCCTGCAGCGCTCCACTTTTCGCTCCCGTTTTCGCCTCGGCGTGAAAGAACGGCAGTATTGTTATGATAAGGGCGCGGAGGTTATCGACCAGCACGCGGCGGACTTTATCGCCAGTCGGCTGGCCCCTGCGCAAATTCCTAACGACGGTAAGCAGACCCCGATGCGCGGACATCCGGTGTTTATCGCCCAGCATGCCACCGCGACCTGCTGTCGCGGCTGTCTGGAAAAGTGGCACGCGATCCCGCGGGGGCGCGGCCTCAGCGACGAAGAGCAGCGCTACGTGGTGCAGGTGATTCACCACTGGCTGGTGATCCAGATGAATTCGCCGGACCGCAGCAGACCGTAATTCATCGGGCGGCGGTATATGCCTGATAATTATTCTCATGATATGATGAACCGCTTACTAATTATTAACATAATAATTGCCTGAAACAATTAGACGGATAATCATGAATGTCTCCACTGTCGATTCGGTCATTCACGCTGTTTCGTGAGGAACAGCCCGTGCGTGATGCGCTGGTGTTGTTCACTTTAACGCTACTACTGCATTTCTTTGGCGCGATGCTGCGTCTGGTACAAGAATTGTCGTTCTTCTGGCCGCTGAACGCGGTAATGGCGGGGATTTTTGCGCGTTATATCTGGCTAAATCGCAGCTATTTTTACGCCGTTTGTTTTGCCGCCATGCTGGTATATGACGGTTTAACATCTCGTTGGGGAATGGGGTTCGCCTCCTTTCTGATCAACTTCTCCAATATCGTTTTTATCGTCACCCTGGCGCAGCTCATTTTGTGGGATAAGCGCCGGGCTGATTCGATGCCGGGACCGATAAATGCGCTAAGCCTGTTTTGCTACTGTCTGCTGGCGGCGCTGCTCTGCGCGGCCGTCGGGGCGCTGGGTTCGGTAGATGTGGAACGCGCCACGTTTATTCCCCAACTGGCGGACTGGTTTAGCGAACAGTTTTCGACTGCTGTGCTGATCCTGCCGTTCATTTTAACCCTCACGCTCCCTTCGGCGTTCGGGCGTTTTCGCCTGCGTCAGCTGTTGCCGGCGATTGCGCTGGTGCTGTCGATTGTGCTCGGCGTGGCGGTGGGCGGGGCCGGGAGCATAACCTTCCCGTTACCGGCGCTGATTTGGTGCGCGATTCGCTATCCGCTACCGTTAACCTGCCTGTTGACCTTTATTACCGGGATTAGCGAAATTCTGCTGGTGGCGAACTCGCTTATCCATCTCTCCCCCGATACCCGGATGCAGCCGTGGCAGCTGTTTTCAACGCGCCTGGGGATTGCTGCGATGCTGATCAGCCCCATCATCGTCGCTTCCAGCGTTGAGGCGATTAATAACCTGGTCAAACAGCTGGCCCTGCGCGCTGATTTCGACTTCCAGACCCGGGTCTATTCTCGCTCCGGGCTAAGCGAAGCGTTGAAACGTCAGCCGATCGCGGAAAACGAGCTGCTCACCGTGATGGTGCTCGACATCGACGGCTTCAAGCAGGTTAACGATCGCTGGGGCCACGAGTGCGGCGATTGTATGCTGGCCCAGTTTGCGCAGCAGGTGCGGCAGCTGGTGGGTGAAGAGGGCATGGTGGCGCGTATTGGTGGGGAAGAGTTTGCCGTCGCGGCGCTGACCTCATCCGCGCGAGACGGAGTGCTGCTGGCGGAAAAAATTCGCCAGGGCATCGAGTCGCAAACCTTCACCTGGGGGCAAAACAGGATCCAGCTGACCATCAGCATGGGGCTGGAGAGCCGGGCGCCGGGTTCAGCCAGAATAACGGATCTGTTCAACCAGCTGCTCATGGTCGCCGATGATTCTATGATTCGGGCAAAAAAAGCCGGACGCAATCGTATTTTTACGCAAGAAATGGTCTGAATCGTACATAAGAAAATACGATGGTAATTCCGCTTGTGTTAAATATAAGTTAAAAACATAGTGATGTGGTCAATTTCAAGGAGTTACCTATGACCACATCCTTTTCTCTGCGCACGCTGTCGCGTGACGATATTCTTGAACACCTTCCTGAATTAACCGACATCCTCGTCAGTTGCGTCAACGGCGGGGCCTCGGTGAGCTTTATGCTGCCTTTTTCCCCGGAAACCGCGACGGCGTTCTGGCTGCGAATGGCGCAGAGCGTCGCCGCCGGTGAGCGCATTGTTCTCGCCGCAGCGGATGCGCAGCAGCGGCTTGTTGGTACGGTACAGCTGATTACCGACCAGCCGGAAAACCAGCCGCACCGCGCCGATGTCGCCAAACTTCTGGTTCACCAAAATGCGCGGCGTCAGGGGCTGGCGAATGCGCTGATGTCCCGACTGGAAGCCATCGCGCGCGAGCAGGGTAAGAGCGTTCTGGTGCTGGATACGGCGACCGGCAGCGGAGCAGAAAACTTTTATGTACAGTGTGGTTGGGAAAAAGCCGGGGAAATTCCACGCTATGCGCTGATGCCCGACGGCGAGCTGACGGCAACATCGCTGTTCTATAAATTTCTGTCATAAATTTTATATTGCATACAGCTTTGATCAAAACAGGGTTTCACTTGCGTAAAAACCTGATAACTTATTGGACCAATTACTCAGGTTGTATGACTACTCTATGAGGGAACCCTTGTGAAAACACTAAACCGTCGCGATTTCCCGGGCGCGCAGTACCCTGAACGTATCATTCAGTTTGGCGAAGGTAACTTCCTGCGCGCGTTTATCGACTGGCAGATCGATCTGCTGAACGAGCATACCGACCTGAATGCCGGGGTGGTGATCGTGCGTCCGATTGAGAGCTCATTCCCGCCGTCGCTCAGCACCCAGGATGGCCTCTACACCACGATTATTCGCGGCCTGAACGAGAAAGGGGAAGCGGTCAGCGATGCGCGTCTGATTCGCTCGGTAAACCGCGAAATCAGCGCCTATGCGGATTACGATGAACTGCTGCGGCTGGCGCACAACCCGGATATGCGGTTTGTGTTTTCCAATACCACCGAAGCGGGTATTAGCTACCACGCGGGCGACCGCTTCGACGATGCGCCTGCGGTAAGCTATCCGGCAAAACTGACCCGCCTGCTGTTTGAGCGCTACAGCCATTTCTCCGGCGCGGCGGATAAAGGCTGGGTCATCGTTCCCTGCGAGCTGATTGATTATAACGGTGAAGCGCTGCGGGAACTGGTGCTGCGCTATGCGCAGGAGTGGGCGCTGCCGGAAGCGTTTGTGGCATGGCTGGATGAAGCCAACGCTTTTTGCTCCACCCTGGTAGACCGTATTGTGACCGGCTATCCGCGCGATGAAGCCGCGCAGATTGAAGAGCAACTGGGGTATAAAGACGGTTTCCTCGATACCGCCGAACATTTCTACCTGTTTGTCATTCAGGGGCCGAAATCCCTGGGTGCCGAGCTGCGCCTCGATAAGCTACCGCTTAATGTGCTGATTGTTGACGATATTAAACCGTACAAAGAGCGTAAAGTGGCCATTCTTAACGGCGCGCACACCGCGCTGGTGCCGGTCGCCTTCCAGGCAGGCCTGGATACCGTGGGCGAAGCGATGAACGATGCGGAAATCTGCTCATTCGTCGAGAAGGCGATTTATCAGGAGATTATTCCGGTTCTCGATCTGCCGCGCGATGAGCTGGCGTCCTTCGCCAGCGCGGTAACCGGTCGTTTCCGTAACCCGTACATCAAGCATCAGCTGCTGTCTATCGCGCTGAACGGCATGACTAAATATCGTACCCGCATTCTGCCGCAGCTGCTGGCGGGCCAGAAGAAAGAGGGGGCTCTCCCGACGCGCCTGACCTTTGCGCTGGCGGCGCTGATCGCCTTTTATCGCGGCGAGCGTAACGGTGAGAACTATCCGGTTCAGGATGATGCCGAATGGATGGAGAGCTATAAGGCGCTATGGGCCCAGCATCGGGATGCGCAAATCACCACCGGCGAGTTGGTAAAAGCCGTACTGTCCGTTGAATCCCACTGGGAGCAGGACCTGACGAAAGTGCCGGGTCTGGTTGATCGGGTCACGCAGGATCTGGATGCTATTCTGCGCGACGGCATGCGCGCCGCCGTTAAGCCATTATGCTGATACTCTAAAGCCCGCTGACGGACGACCAGAATAGCGTCGATCGTGTCAGCCGCCGCCCGGCACTCATCCGGGCACATTCCTGAAGCGATGGAGCATCACTCTCAACCCGGCAGCTGCCGGGTTAGTTTGGCATTCGCATTAGTTACAACATACTTCTATGTTTTTTTATAAACGCAGGTCTGAAAGATTGTGCCCATTTCGTCCGGCAGCGGAAACAGGGGCAATTAAGAGAAAAAGATGAATTGTGCCCCCGGCGGTTGAACAAATTATCTGACTGGAAAATAATGGCTTATCCAAACGAGGGATGAGACCCATGGTCATTGAAATTCGTGAAGTGAGCCAGCAGGACAAAGCGCAGTGGCTACAGCTTTGGGAAGGCTATACCCGTTTCTACGGTAGCCCGCAGCCATCCGACGTCACGGAATATACCTGGCAGCGGATGCTTGATTCCGCTTCTCCCATGCTGGGCCGGGTTGCCCTGGCGGATGGCAACATCGCTGGATTTGCGATTTGTGTCCTTCACGAAGGCACCTGGGTAAAGACGCCTGTTTGCTATCTGGAAGATCTGTTTGTTGCCCCGCCGATGCGCGGAAAAGGCATCGCCAGGGCGTTGATGCAGGCGCTGCAAGCGGAAGGGAAAGAGAAAGGGTGGTCGCGGCTGTACTGGCACACTCGTACTGATAATCCGGCCCGGCGTCTGTATGATGAATTTACGCCCGCCGATGACTATGTTCGTTACCGCGTGACGCTCTGAAAATCTGAGATTAAGAAGTTATTAAGATTTCCCCTGTAAAACAGGGGAAACGACTCAGGAGTAACAAAATGGAAAAACGCATAGAGACGGTTGTGAACCTCATCATGTTTCTTTCGCTGCTGGCCACCGCATGGGATCTCTCTCTGGTCCATTATCTGTCCTGGTAAACCTGGCCTACGGCGCCTGCTTCCTGCGCCGTAGCGTTCTCTCCCTCTTTTTACACTCCGATGGCGCTAGCGGCGCGCGACGATAAACAGGCGCGGAAATCGCAGCAGTACCTTTCCGTTACACTGTAACGGATAGTGCTGTTTCAGCCGCTCCAGATAGCGTCCGAGAAACGCCTGGCGCTGCTGTTCATCAAGCGGTTGTAAAAACGGTCGCAGGCCCGTTGACTGTAGCCATTCAATAATGGCCTGGTGCGATGCCAGCGGGTGATGGTAGGTGGTGCGCCAGATATCCACCTCGCAGCCGCTGGTGGTCAGCATATCGTAATACTCCGACACATCCGGCAGCGGCTGCCGCCCACTGGCCGGATGCCCCAGCTCTTCAGCAACCTGACGCATCAGCACGTGCGAGGGCTCTTGCCAGTTCACCGGCATTTGCACCGCCAGTACGCCGTTTTTCGCAAGATTGCTGACCAGATATGGGAAAAGGCGCTGATGATCCGTGAGCCACTGCAGCGAAGCATTGGCATAAATCACGTCCGCCGGCCGCTCGGGGCGAAATGTAGCGATATCCGCCTCGACGAACCGGCAGTCCGGTAGCCGCCGGGAGGCCTCTTCCAGCATGGCCGGAGAATTATCAACGCCGATAATCGTGGCATCTGGCCAGGCATCGCGCAGCAGAGCGGTACTGTTGCCAGGTCCGCAGCCCAGATCAACGGCCAGCGTGGCGGGATGGTGGGCGATGCGGGCGAGAAGCTCGGCGGCGGGCCGCGTACGCTCAGCGCCGAATTGCAAATAAAGTGAAGGATTCCAGTCTGCCATAGCGCGCTCCGGTTAAGAGAAACTCGTTCATCAGCATAGACGGCAATGCTTATCTGGCAACTAAACAGAATCAATATGTTACTTTGTTGTGACGCTGTCACTTTTCCTTATGCAGGGTTCATCACGGCATCCCCGCCAGCGGTTGGCTACAGTAGGCGTCGCAAACCAAGGGGGATGGTCATCAAATGGCGTTAATCATTAAGGTGTTACTCGAAAACCGGCTTGGCAAGGGGCAGGACAGCCTGCTGCAGGCGAAACCCGGATTAAGCCTGCTTGTGGAGGATGAAACCAGCCGGGTGCTATTTGATACCGGGCCAGACGGCACGTTTCTTCATAATGCGCAGCGTATGGGCGTCTCTTTATCTGACCTGACCGCCACGGTGCTCTCCCATGGACATTACGATCACTGCGGCGGGGTGCCGTGGCTGCCGGACAACAGCCGTATTATTTGTCATCCGCAGATTGGACTCACCCGCTACTCGGCGTTATCTCTCGCAGGACGCAACTGGAAAGTCAAAAAGCTGTCGCGAGATATCGACTACTCCCGCCACCGCATGGAGTACAGCCGCGAGCCGGTGGCGATCGGCGAACGACTGCTGTGGTCCGGTGAGATTACGGTCGCTCACCCGCGTGCCTATGGCCTCCTGACGGGTCAATCCCAGGGTGAGGACTATATTGTCGATGAAGGCGTCCTAATCTACCGCTCGACGCGAGGGTTAGTCATTATCTGCGGCTGCGGACATCGCGGATTGATCAATACCGTTCGCCACTGCCAGAAGATCACCGGCATCCAGCAGGTATACGCCATCATCGGCGGTCTTCATCTGCGCAGCGCGCCGCCGTGGGCAATTCGTCAGCTTAGACAATTCTTGCGCCAGCAGAAGGTCGAGGAGGTGATGGCCTGCCACTGCACCGGTTCATGGGGGCGCTGGTGGCTAGCGGAGAGTAGCGCGCCGGCAACCGGCGATACGTTGGTGCTGGAATAATAATCGCGTTCACTTTTGCTAATTACATATAAATAACATTTTTGCTATTTATTAAATACATTATCCGCCGGCTATACACCTTCCCCCAAGGGGAAGGTCAAATACTGATATCCCTTTTTGGTGTAAATATTTATAGAGAAACTTCATTCTATTTAACCTGGAGTTTTCTCTTTGAAATATCGTTTAATTCTTGCAGTGAGTGTGATTTAATCCAGCGGTCGTCTAATTGCGAATATCACTATAATTCAGTCACTACAGGCATTATTTAAACAAGCAACCCGGCGCCGGCTTCGTATCCGCGCAGGGCTTGTTATTGCCTGTTGGTTACTGCTCAACCTTCAGCTCGCCGTCGCGGCGCACCATGGCGGCCAGCAGCAGCCCGCGGCGCCGCAGGTGCAGATTCACCATATTGTCGATGGCATGATGAACATGCCCGGCATGGAAAACGTCGGCCAGAAAGTTATCTGTGAGAAGCACTGCGATCCCGATACCGCGCAGCCTAACTCTTTAACCTCTCTACAGCTGAACGCGCTCCCCTCCGAAACCGCGCTACTCGTGGTTTCCCCGCAGCAGGAGACCTGCGCTGAACGTATGGACTGGCGCACGCCGCCGGTCACCGGTCCGCCGGTTGAGATACGCTTCTGCCGTTTCAGGGAATAACGCACCGTTAAAAACATCCATCAGATCTGCCCGGTCTGCGGGCGACTTTATGTTTTTTTCGGAGACTTTATTATGCGTTCGACCTCTATTTTTCTGCTTATTACCAGCGTACTGACCTTTTCCTTCAGCGCATTTACCGCCAGCGCGGAAGACGCCGCGATGCACCATCACACCATGTCCTCCATGGCGGATATGCCGGAGATGAAGAAGACGGATGATTCCGCCACGCTTTATTCGGCCAGCGGGGTCATTAAAGCCTGGCGCGACGATGCCGTCGTGATTGCCCACTCTCCGGTTACCGAGCTGAACTGGCCGGCGATGACCATGAGCTTTGCGCTCGCTGATAACCACGATAAAAAGCTGGCGGTGGGAGAGCAGGTCGATTTCACCTTCCGCCAGACCGACTCCGGCTACGCGATCGTTTCAATTACCGCGCGATAATTCCGGAGTCATTATGCACATCTTCAATAAGGCGGCCTGCGGGCTGCCGCTTTTACTGTCGCTGATGTCCACCAACGGCTGGGCAACGACGCTTTCTGAGGCCCTGTCGGCGGCGGAAAACTACTCCGCCGAGCTCTCCGCCAACGATCATCAGGTTAACGCTTTGAAGAATATGGCGGATTCCGCGATGCAGCTCCCCGATCCGAAGCTGAAATTTGGTATTGAAAACGTCCCGTTGGGCGGCAATAACGCCGGCCGTCTCACTCGCGAGGGGATGACCATGCAAAGAGTTGGCGTGATGCAGGACTACGTCAGCAGTACCAAGCGTGAACGGAAAGCCGACTCCATTACCGCCGAGGCGCGCCAGACCGCCGCTAATGCCGATGTGATTCGTGCCCGGCTGCAGCGGGAAACCGCCCAGGCGTGGCTGGCGCTGGCGCTGGCGCAGAAGTCGCTGCGCTCGGTGCAGACGTTGATTAGCGAAACGTCCCGGCAAATCGACGTACAAAAGGCCGGCGTCAGCAGCGCCAGCGCCAGTCCCAGCAGCGTGCTGGACGTTCAGCTGGCGCTGAATGCGATGAAAAATGAGCAGGATAACGCCCGCCGCGATGTACAGATCGCCCAGGCACGCCTGTTGCAGCTCACCGGGAAGGAGATCCGCGATATCTCCGGCCCGCTGCCGCGCATTGAACGTCTGCCTGCCGACGAAGCCGACTTAATGGCCGGGATTAAACTTCACCCGGAAGTGATCCAGGCCGCCAGAGAAGCCGATCTGGCGAAAGCGAAATCAGGTCAGTCGGAAGTCGCGGCGATCCCCGACGTGGGCGTTGAGGTTTATTACGCCCGACGCGGTGATGATTATGACGACATGGTGGGGGTCATGTTTACCGTCGATATGCCTATTTTTCAGGGCAAACGTCAGGACAAAGACCACGCAGCGGACGTCTCCCGTACCTATGAAGCCAACGATCGGCTGACGTTATTGATGCGCGAACATCAGGCGCAGCAGTATCAGCTGATTTCGCAATATAACGCCGCGAAAGCCATTTACGATCGCCAGCAAAGCGAGGTGCTGCCGCTGCTGCGCAAGAAGGTGAGTCTCGTCAATGCCCAGTATCGGGGCGGCAGCTCCGCGCTGCCTGAGCTGCTCGCCGCCCGCCGCGATCTCCTGAGCGGAGAAATTGCCAGCAACAATGCGGAGAAAGCGCTTGCCGATGCGTGGGCCGCTATTCGCTACCTTATTCCACAGGATGTTAAATAATGAAGCTTAAATCTGCTCTTACCCTTGTGGCGCTGGCCGTCGCCCTTGCCGCCGCGGGCGGCTACTGGCTGGGTTCGCGAAGCGCGCCGATGCCCGCCGCTGGCGGCGGCCAAGCGGAAACGGGCCGCAAAGTGCTGTACTGGTACGATCCAATGGCCCCCGCTACGCGCTTTGATAAACCGGGTAAATCGCCGTTTATGGATATGGATCTGGTGCCGCGCTACGCCGATGAAGGCGCGGGAGAAGACGCCGGGGGCGTGCAGATTAGTGCCCGCCAGCAGCAAAATCTTGGCGTCCGTACGGCGAACGTCTCCCGCCAGACGCTGGCGCTGAAGCTCAATGCTTTTGCTACCGTGGCCATTGATGAGCGGGGCGTTGAAACGGTACCGGCGCTGGCCAGCGGTCTTATTGAGAAACTTTACGTCAACGCCTCCCAGCAGTTTGTGAAAAAGAACGAGGCGCTGGCGGAGCTGTGGATCCCGCAGTGGGCGGCGGCGCAGCAGGAGTATCTGGCGGTGAGGCGGCTGGGCGATAGCGGGCTGACCGCCGCGGCCCGCGACCGCCTGCGGCTGCAGTTTATGCCGGAAGCGGTTATCCGTAGCGTTGAGCGCAGCGGTCAACCGCAAACCCGCATGACGGTGCGCGCGCCGCACGATGGATACGTCAGCAAGCTGGATGTGCGCACCGGCGCGCAGGTCACGACAGCCCAACCGCTGTTCGAGCTGGCCAGCCTCGATCCGGTCTGGATCGTGATTGATTACCCGCAAAGCCAGGCCAGCCTGCTGCGCGAAGGCAGTAAGGTGACAGCCACCACCGGCAGCTGGCCCGGTATGGCGTTTCAGGGAACCGTCAGCGAACTGCTTCCCGACCTCGAAGCCACCACCCGTACGTTGAAAGCCCGCGTAGTGCTGAATAATCCGCAGCATCGGCTCAAGCCGGGCATGTATTTGAACGTTGAGCTGGCTGAGGCGCAGCAGGAGAGCGCCGTTCTGGCTATTCCGGAAGAGGCATTAATTGCCACCGGCACCAGCAATCGGGTGCTGATCGCCGACGGCGAGGGGCATTTCCGTCCGGTCGAGGTGACCGCAGGGCGAACGCAGAATGGTCTGGTTGAGATTAAATCCGGCCTCGAAGCGGGCCAAAAGGTGGTGACCTCCGGGCAGTTCCTGATTGACTCCGAAGCCAGCCTGCGCAGCGCGCTGCCGCAAATGGCCGGGCAAGAGGAGGAAGCAAAAAGCTACTCAGCGCAGGGCGTTATTAAGGCCGTGAACGATGAGGCGGTAACCATTGCGCACCAGCCGGTACCGGCGCTGAAATGGCCGGCGATGATCATGGATTTTGCTATTACGCCGCAGCTGCGGGAACAGATGCGGCCCGGCGAGTCGGTGATGTTTCACTTCGTCCTGACCGATGAAGGGGCGCGAGTCACCTCAATGATGCCGCTGAACGGCGCTAAGGAGCAGCCATGATTGCCGCCGTTATCCGCTGGTCATTGCGCAACCGCCTGCTGGTATTGCTGGCGACGCTGATTATGGCCGCCTGGGGCGTCTGGTCGGTACAGCAGGCGCCGCTGGACGCGCTGCCGGATCTCTCCGATACCCAGGTGATCATTCGCGTGAGCTATCCGGGGAAAGCGCCGCAGATTGTCGAAGATCAGGTGACCTACCCGCTGACCACCACCATGCTGTCGGTGCCGGGAGCGAAAACCGTGCGCGGCTTTTCGATGTTCGGCGATGCTTATGTCTATGTGCTGTTTGATGATGGAACGGACCCGTACTGGGCGCGCTCCCGCGTGCTGGAGTACCTGAGCCAGGTCCAGAGCAGCCTGCCGCCGGAAGCGAAAGCGTCGCTGGGGCCGGATGCCACCGGCGTCGGCTGGGTGTTTGAATATGTGCTTACCGACAAAAGCGGCCAGCATAGCCTCGGCGATCTGCGGGCGATTCAGGACTGGATCCTCAAATATGAACTGAAAACCGTGCCGGATGTTTCGGAGGTGGCCAGCGTCGGCGGAATGGTCAAAGAGTATCAGGTGATCCTTAATCCTGACCGGCTGCGGGCGCTGAACGTCACCCACGAGCAGGTGATTAGCGCGATCCAGAGCGCCAACCAGGAAGGGGGCGGTTCGGTGCTCGAGCTGGGCGAAGCCGAATATATGGTGCGCACCACCGGCTACCTGAAGTCCATCGACGACTTTAACCAGGTGGTTATCGCTGCGCGCAGCGGCGTGCCGGTGCTGCTCTCCGACGTCGCCAGCGTGCGCCGGGGACCGGTGCAGACCCGCCTGAAGAGCAAAGAGAAG
>OGYT01001238.1_pt1 | contig 17406 bp, 17 predicted proteins | sample 1576631 | NCBI WGS metagenome assembly OGYT01 (sample SAMEA3541588, study PRJEB24748) | human gut metagenome | biome: human gut; feature: human-associated habitat; material: faeces | place: China | collected 2012
AAGCTTAATAAGCTTGCCATGTCTTGCACTTTTCATATACCTCCTTGATAATCCAGTCGGGCGTAGACGCTCCGGCTGTAATACCAATTTTTTTAATATTATTGAACCAGTCATTTTGCAGTTCATCGGCGGTTTCTATATGATGTACTGCACAATGCTCGGCACAAATCTGCGCTAATCTTGTTGTGTTAGCACTGTTACGACCGCCAATGACAATCATCAAATCCACCTGCTGTGCCAGTTTAATGGCTGCGGATTGACGTTTATTGGTAGCCGTACAAATTGTTCGTAGTATCCTGATATCATAGGATTTATTTAATAAGATGCTTACGATTTTATTAAAATTGTCCGCTGAAAACGTTGTCTGAGCTACAATTCCCATACGCGGCGTGAAGCTCATGGCATGTGCTTCTTCTTCTGTACACAGTACAAGTGAATTTTCACCGGCCCATTCCTTGATACTTTTTACTTCAGGATGCTCTTTTTCGCCTATAATAATAACTTTGAAGCCTTCATCAGCCAATGTTTTAGCCGACATTTGAGCTTTTTTTACATGTGGACAAGTAGCATCTGCAAGCTCCAGTCCTTTTGCTTGTATTTTTTCATACACGCTTGGACCGACACCGTGAGAACGTATTATAATTTTTCCACAATCCATATCTTCAACTGTTTCAACAACACCGATTCCTTTATCAGCTAAAGATTTTACCATTTGCGGATTATGGATTATTGGCCCCAGCGTGCAAACTTTTCGGGATAAATCGACATTATTCAGTGCCATTTTTATAGCCCGCTTTACACCGTAGCAAAATCCATAATCGTCAGCTAAAATTACTTCCAAAATTAATCACCATCAAAAATTATATTACTAAGCCTATGATTTAGTATACCATATATTACTGTCTATATTCTACTGTATTTTTAACATAGAAGCAATTTCTTGCATTATTTTTTCAGTAAAAACCTGTAAGTTTTCCTTATCGGCTTTTTCCGCCTCGAAACGTAGAGGTTTTCCATACGATACTTTCAGACGGCGAAACGGTTTTAGCTTGAAGGTTCCTTCAATCGCTACCGGTACAACGACGGCTTTTGATTTTGCCGCAATGAGAGCCACGCCCGGTGCTCCCTTATGCAGTTTGCCGTCACGGCTTCGCGTTCCTTCAGGAAACATGCAGATACATTCATCAGCCTGAAGCATGGTGAGTGCCGTCTTTATTGCGGCTCTGTCGGAAGCACCGCGGCGTACGGGAAATGTGTGCACGTTTTTCAGGATATTTTTAAGAACGGGAACATGAAATAATTCTTCTTTTGCCATATATGCCAAATGGCGAGGTATAAATGTTCCTACAAGAGGCGGGTCCCAGTTGCTTAAATGGTTGGACGCCAAGATGACGGCTCCCTGTTTCGGTACGTTTTCAGCCCCCGTGACTTTTGTCGGAAAAATAACCGAATAAATAAAAATGAACATTAACTTTAATATTTTATACAGCATAATTTATCATTCCAATCAATTTTGAGCCATTTTTACAATAGATGCCAGGACTTCATCAATAGTCATATCCGTCGTATCCAAGAGCAGTGCATCATCAGCTTTTTTCAGCGGCGAAATCTTTCTGTTCATATCGGCTTCATCTCTTGCAGTAATATCTTTTTTTATTTTCTCTACATCTATATCGTAGCCTTTTTCTTTCATCTGTCTGGCACGCCGGTTTGCCCTTTCTTCAACAGAAGCTGTTAAAAATATTTTCAAGTCGGCATTTGGCAGTACGCATGTCCCGATATCTCTGCCGTCCATCAGCACTTTACCGCGTTTTGCCATAGCGCGCTGTAGTTCCACCATTTTTATACGGACTTCACTTACAGCCGCTACCTGAGATACGAGAGATGTTACCTCCGGTGTGCGGATAGCCGTCGATACGTCCATGCCGTTTACTTCCACGCATATATTATTATGTTCATCGTAGGATAATTTTATATTGATGTCATCCAATACGGAATTAATTTGTTCTGTGGAAACAGGCAGTTTATATTTCTGCAGGACTTTCCAAGCTACGGCACGATACATGGCTCCCGTGTCGATATAGATATAACCGAGTCGGGTTGCCGCCATTTTGGCAATAGTCGATTTGCCGGCTCCTGCCGGTCCGTCAATGGCAATTACTGATTTTGTCATATTATCACCTGTATTATTCAAATTGAGCTAGAATTTCATAAAATGTAGGATAGGAAATATTCACACATGCACTGTTTTCAATTTCAATGCCGGCACCGGCAGCTCCCAATATAGCCAGTGCCATGGCAATTCTATGGTCATCGTGCGAATTGCAGCAGGCAAATTTCAGATTGTCCGCCTGACCGCCGGTGATAACCATGCCGTCTTTTTGGCCTTCAATACATGGACAGATTTTGTTGAATTCATCGGTAATAACCTGCAGTCGGTCCGTTTCCTTAACGCGCAGTTCTCCTGCTCCTGTAATTACCGTTTTACCTTCGGCAAACATGGCGGCAACGGTGATAATCGGAATTTCATCAATTAAGCGCGGCATGATGTCAGCACCGAATGTCGTACCGTGCAGTTTTGCCGAACGTACACGAATATCGGCCAGCGGTTCCACTTCGTCACGAATATTGATAAGTTCGATATCTGCTCCCATATTGTTCAGAACATCAATAATACCAGTACGTGTTTCATTGATACCGACATCTTTTAAAATTACATCACTGTCTTTAATTATGGAAGCGGCTACCAGCCAGAAAGCGGCGGAAGAAATATCACCCGGTACGTGAATTTCTTTTGGGGCTGTCATTTTGTCCACTTTGGAGATTGTAATGCTTGTACCGGATTTTTTTAGGCTTACGCCAAATCCGGCAAGCATTCGTTCCGTATGGTCGCGTGAAGTATACGGTTCCGTTACGGTCGTTTCTCCGTCCGCATTCATTCCGGCGAGCAGGATTGCTGATTTTACCTGTGCGCTTGCCATCGGCATCTGATAGGAAATGCCCTGCAGATTTTCTTTTGTCGGAATTATTGTAATCGGCAGTAATTTATTATTTTGGCGGCCGACGATATTTGCTCCCATTTGTGATAGGGGATTTATTACTCTGCCCATCGGACGGCGGCTGAGTGAAGCATCGCCGGTGAAAGTCGTCAGAAATTTTTGACCGGCCAATATGCCCATCATCAGACGAAGTGTTGTACCGGAATTGCCGGCATCGATAATCGTCGTCGGCTCTTTAAGTCCGTGTAGACCGTTTCCTTTTACAATTAGCGTATTTTCATCTATTTCCTGCACAGTTACGCCGAGTGAGCGCATACAGTTGACGGTGGACATGCAGTCGGCTGCATGCAGAAAATTGGTTATTTTCACTTCACTATCGCAAAGTCCGGCAAACATCACGCTGCGATGCGAAACGGATTTATCGCCCGGTATTAAAATTTCACCGGATAATCCCTTTTTCAGAGGTTGAATTGTTTTTACTTTATCCATTACTTCAAACCTTTCTTAAATCAGTATTTATTTTTTGGAATAATTATAACACTATCCGCAAAAATTGAAAATCTGTTTACCGTTATCGATTTCATATACGTTTTACAATTCGCCGATTTTCTTGTATTTACTGCTTTGAAACTGTTTGAACGCAGTTTGTTTTCAAAAAAAACACTTGACAAATTATATTGAATAGTTTAAGGTATACATAACGTAAAGTTGTAAACATGAAATTGGATATAATAAATCCTGTGAACAGACAAGTAATTCATAGTAAAAAGCTACAGAGAGCCGATGGCTGGTGTAAATCGGTGTGATACTATAATGAACATCATCTGGGAGGTTTTTAATTGAAAGGTATTTGCTTAGTAGATTAAAACGTTTTTTCCTCGTTATCGGAAAAATACATTTGTATATAAAATATAGATGTATTCTGAGTGTTGTCATCTGTCGGCAAAATTTGGGTGGTACCACGGCTTATAATAGTCCGTCCCTTAGTTAATAGGGGGCGGATTTTTTATTATATTTACAAAATGCATGTTTGCATTAATCATACGTATACTGAAGTATACATAAAGGAGAGTTTTTTTATTATGGCAAAAATTTATTATCAGGAAGATTGTAATCTTAACTTATTGAAAGGTAAAAAAATTGCTGTCATCGGCTATGGTAGCCAAGGTCATGCACATGCGTTAAATTTAAAGGAATCCGGCTGCGATGTAATCGTCGGTTTGTATAAAGGCAGTAAATCATGGGCAAAAGCTGAAGCACAGGGTCTTAAAGTCTATACTGCTGCCGAAGCTGCTGCTCAGGCAGATATCATTATGATTTTAATCAATGATGAAAAACAGGCTAAAATGTATAAAGAATCTATTGAACCGAACCTGACAGCAGGTAAAATGCTCATGTTCGCTCATGGCTTTGCAATTCACTTCAATCAGATTGTTCCGCCGAAAGACGTCGATGTAACTATGATTGCTCCGAAAGCTCCTGGACATACGGTTAGAAGCGAATACTTAAGAGGACGCGGAACTCCTTGCCTTGTTGCCGTATATCAAGATGCTACAGGCAATGCTTTGGACCTTGCGCTTGCTTATGCCAACGGTCTTGGCTGCTCCAGAGCCGGTGTTCTGGAAACTACTTTCAAAACAGAAACTGAAACGGACCTTTTCGGTGAACAGGCAGTTCTTTGCGGCGGCGTTTGTGCATTAATGCAGGCAGGCTTTGAAACACTCGTTGAAGCAGGTTATGACCCGCGTAATGCTTATTTTGAATGTATTCATGAAATGAAACTCATCGTTGACCTTATTTATGAAAGCGGTTTTGCCGGAATGCGTTATTCCATTTCCAATACTGCTGAATTTGGTGACTATATCACCGGTCCTAAAATTATCACCGAAGATACGAAAAAAGCTATGAAGCAAATTCTCAGCGACATTCAGGATGGTACATTTGCTAAAAACTGGCTTACCGAAAACCTTACTGGCAATGCACACTTCCTTGCTATGCGCAAAAAAGCCGCTGAACATGAATGTGAAAAAGTCGGCGCAGAACTTCGCAAACTTTACAGCTGGAATGATTCTGACAAACTTATCAACAACTGATATTTGCGGCGGTTATTATAAGCAAAAAAAGAGATGCTGCTAAGCGTCTCTTTTTTTCACCGTAAAAAATTCTAACAATTTATAAAAGTATTTATATAGCATGAAGGAGGACATATGAGAATGAACGGTGCTCAGGCCATTATTGAATGTCTGAAAAAAGAAAATGTAGACCTTGTTTTTGGTTATCCGGGCGGAGCTGTTTTGACATTATATGATGCTCTGTATCAAAATAAATTCCGTCATATTCTGACAAGACACGAACAGGGTGCTGTACATGCGGCTGACGGTTATGCCCGCTCGACCGGTAAAGTCGGTGTATGTTTTGCCACATCCGGTCCTGGTGCTGCCAATTTAGTTACCGGTATCGCTACAGCCAATATTGACTCTATCCCGCTTGTATGTATTACCGGACAGGTGGCAACGCATCTTATCGGTCGAGATGCTTTTCAGGAAGCCGATGTTTGCGGTATTACCGCTCCGGTTACCAAGCACAATTATTTGATAAAAAAAGTTGAAGACCTGCCGCGTATTTTTAAGGAAGCTTTTTATATTGCATCCACCGGCAGACCGGGTCCTGTTGTTATAGATATTGCAAAAGACGTATTTGAGGCGGAAATCGACTTTGTTTATCCTGATACAGTAAATCTGCCTGGTTATCATCCGAAGACGGACGGCAATACACAGGATATTGATAAATTAATCGAAGCTATGCAGGAAGCTGAAAAACCGGTTATCTTCGTCGGCGGCGGTGTTATTTTATCCGATACAGCACCGTATATCCGTCAAATTGCAAAAACAACGGGTATTCCTGTTGTAGAAAGCTTGATGGGAAGAGGTTCGCTGCCTTGCGATATGCCGGAGTCTTTAGGCATGGTTGGTATGCACGGCACGTATACAGCAAATACGGCTGTAATGGAAGCTGATTTATTAATCGGTATCGGTGCGCGTTTTGACGACCGTGTTACGAGTAAAACGTCTGATTTTGCTCCGAATGCAAAAATTGCTCATTTTGATATTGACAGTGCCGAAATCAATAAAAATGTACTTGTAGATTATCCTGTTGTCGGTGATTTACGCTGGTCGCTGCCTCTTTTCGCCGCTAAACTTTCCGTAATCAGTGATAAACTGAAAAATACTTATCAGCCTTGGCGCGATTATATTTTTGATGTAAAAAAATACAATCCGTTATCTTTCCGTAAAAGCGATGAATATATCATGCCGGAAGAAGTGATTACGGCTGTAAGCAGTATTTCTGATGAAAATACGATTGTCGTAACCGATGTCGGTCAGCACCAAATGTGGGCAGCGCAGTATTATAATTTTCAGAAGGAACGTACGCTCATCACTTCCGGTGGTCTGGGTACGATGGGGTTCGGTCTGCCGGCGGCTATCGGTAGTAAACTTGCCAATCCGGATAAAAAAGTGGTGCTCTTTACGGGAGACGGCAGTATCATGATGAATTGCCAGGAATTTGCCACACTTGCCGATAATGATTTAGATATAAAGGTAATCGTTTTAAATAATCATATGCTCGGCATGGTTGCACAATGGCAGCGCATGTTCTACAATCGCCACTACGCTCATTCCGTTTTGCGTGGTAAGACAGATTTAGTAAAATTGGCTGAAGCAATGGGGGTAAAAGGATATCGTCTTGATACAAAAGCAGCCTTCAATGAAAAATTCACCGAAATCTTAAAATCCGAAGGTGCAGCTTTAATCGAAGTTTTAATTCCTGATGAAGAAAATGTATTCCCTATGGTTCCGGCCGGTGGACGACTTGACCAAATGGTATTGGAGGCAGAACAATGAAATATCAATTAACCTTATTAGCTGAAGATACTCCTGGCGTATTAAGCCATATCGTTTCTTTAATCAGCCGCCGCTCATTTAATATCAATACATTATCTGTAGGTTACACTGAAGAAAAAAACGTTACGCGCATGAGTTTTGTTCTTACTGCTGACAATGAAAATGAAGTGGAACAGGTCATGAAGCAGATAAATAAATTAATTAACGTTATAAAAATTGTCAATCTCACGCATATCGATTCCATTAATCGTGAGCTTGTTATGATAAAAGTAAAAGCCAATCCGGCAAATCGCAATGATATTGTTAATATAGTAAATATATTCCGTGCTAAAATTGTTGATGTAAACCGCGAAACGCTTGTAATTGAAGCAACTGGCAGCCAGACAAAAGTCGATGCAATCTGTGAAATGCTCGAAGACTACGGTATTATTGAAATTGCCCGCACCGGTACGCTGGCTATGTCGCGTGGTCCTGTTCCTGTAAAAGATATCTAATAAGAATATAATATATAAAATAAAAATGACTGTAATATGAAGTGAAAAATGCTTTATGATACAGTCATTTTTTTATCGAGATAAATGTAAACTATAAATATTTATAGGTTGACAATATGTAAAAGTTATGGTTTAATAACTTCAATGTCATTTATATTTGAGGTGATTTTAATGTGTGCGGAGAAAAAGCTGCTAAATGTAAAGAATATGATTTTGTGCGCATTGTTTGTGGCTCTTATTGCTATCGGAGCTTTTATTAAAATACCGGTGCCGGTCTGTCCGTTTACGCTGCAGCTATTGTTCACTGCATTGGCAGGGCTTCTTTTAGGCGCTCGTCTGGGTTTTACAGCGGTGACTGTGTATGTGGTAGTCGGTCTTATAGGTATTCCCGTATTTACGCAGGGCGGCGGTCCGTCTTATATTTTGCAGCCGACTTTCGGTTATTTAGTCGGTTTTGCTGTAGGCAGTTATGTTATCGGATTATTGACGGAAAAAATTGCGAGACCATCTTTAATGCGGCTTCTAACAGTGAATTTTATAAATCTGTTTATTGTTTATCTATTTGGAATGGTATACGTCTATGCAATAAATGAATTTTATTTGAATACGCCTATCGGTATATGGCCGTTGTTTTTATACTGTTTTATACTGGCAGTACCGGGAGATATAGTTTTGTGCATTATTGCAGCTTTCATAGGCAGAAAATTGATACCGATAGTTCGAAAATAGTTTTTGAGAAAAGAGATGTTTTAATTGAGTAAGGGTTTATTTATTTCAGCAACGGGAACGGATGTGGGTAAAACATATGTTACGGCACTTATCGTAAAAAAACTGCGCCGAGCGGGGTTTAACGCCGGTTACTATAAAGCGGCACTGAGCGGTGCAGACTGTATTGAAGACAGTGATGCAGGTTTTGTCAATAAGACGGCGCAAATCGGTCAGGATGAAAAAAGTTTATTATCGTATTTATATAAAAATGCAGTATCTCCGCATTTGGCAGCAAAGCTGGAGGGCAATCCGGTAGAAAAAAATGTTGTTATAAGCGACTATAAAGCGGTTCAGGAAAAATACGATTATGTAACAGTGGAAGGCAGCGGCGGAATTGTATGTCCTATCCGCTACGATGATAAGGCGAGATATTTTCTGGAAGATATCATTAAATGGTTAAAACTGCCGGTACTGCTCGTTGCCGATGCGGGGCTCGGTACGATAAATTCCGTTGTGTTGACGCATGAATACATGCAAAATCACGGTTTAAAATTACAGGGAATTATTTTAAACAATTATACGGGAAGCATTATGCAAAACGATAATATCAAAATGATAGAGGATATGACGGGACAAAAAGTTTTAGCAAAAATTGCACCGAATGACACGGATATAGATATTGATATTGAAATTCTGCGCAGTTTGTATGAATAGGGGGATTGGCAATGGATAATATTAATTGGACTGAAGAAGATTTAAAATACATCTGGCATCCTTGTTCTCAGATGAAAGATTATGAAGAACTGAAACCGATTGTAATTGACCATGGTAAAGGTTCATATCTGTACGATATCAACGGAAAAGAATATATAGATATTATAAGTTCATGGTGGTGCAATCTGTTGGGTCATGCCAATTTGAAAATAAATGAAGCGGTGAAAGCTCAGCTCGACAGTCTGGAACATGTTATTTTTGCCAATCTGTCGCACAAGCCGGCTATTGAACTGTGCAGAGAACTTGTAAAAATCGTGCCGAAAGGATTGTGCAAGTTTAATTTCAGTGATAACGGTTCAGCTTCAGTGGAATGTGCACTGAAAATGGCTTTTCAGTATCATTATCAAACGGGTCATCCGGAAAAACAGCGTTTCATGTGTCTGTCGGAAGGTTATCACGGGGAAACAATCGGTGCGTTATCGGTCGGCAGTATGGATTTATATGCCAGAATTTATAAACCAATGCTGATGGAAACGGTGCATACCCAGGCGCCCGACTGTTATCGCTGTCCGTTCGGTCAGAACAGGAACAGTTGTAAATGTGAATGTTTTACATTTGCTGAAGATGATTTTGCCAGATACGGTAGAGAACTTGCCGCCGTTATCGTGGAACCGCTTGTACAGGGCAGCGCTGGTATGAGAATTTATCCGCCGCTGTATTTGAAAAAACTGCGTCGGCTGTGTGATGAATATAATGTACTGCTTATTGCCGATGAGATAGCGACTGGGTTTGGCAGGACGGGCAAAATGTTCGCTTTTGATTATGCAAAAGTCAGTCCTGATATTATGACTGTATCCAAGGGGCTTACCGGCGGATATATGCCGATGGCTATAACTATTACGACACAGAAAATTTATGACGCATTTTATGCTGACTATAATGAAGGAAAAGCATTTATGCACAGTCATACCTACAGCGGCAATCCGCTCGGCTGCTCTGCGGCGCTGGCGGTACAGAAGATTTTACGCGAGGAGAATATTCTGGACAGAGCGAATGAAACGGCTGTTTATCTGCATAATGCTCTGAAAAATGCATTAAGTGATTATAAATATACGGGAGAAATCCGTCATATCGGTTTAATCAATGCGATTGAACTTGTTAAGGACAAGGATACGAAAGAACCGTTTGACACTAAAGCACGTATCGGTTATCAGATTTATAAAAAAGCACTGAACAACGGTCTATTGCTCCGTCCGCTCGGTGACGTACTGTATTTCAATCCGCCGCTGAATATTGAAAGACACACGCTGGATAAAGCCATAGAGATTTGTGAAAGCTCTATTAAAGAAATATTGGGCTGATATTTTATGCGAAATTATCTTTGAAAACTTTTTAGTAATGAAAAACGGTAACAGTAAAAATAAATTCGTACTGTTACCGTTTTTGTGCGTTTATTTTAAATGAGCATTTATAAATTGTACAATATCATCATTCATAGCTTTTGTTTCCGGCAACTCCGGCAGGATGAGAGTCCAATCATGCGACATTCCGGGATAGATTTTTTCCGTTACATTTACTCCGTCAGCTTTGGCATGGGCAGCAAATAATATTGTATCGTCCAGAAGCATTTCATCACCGCCGGCGGTAATCAGTATCGGCGATATTCCCGTTAAATCGGCAAATGACGGCGATAAATAAGGGTCTGTTACATTAGCTCCTTTGGCATACGTCGGTTCGATAATTTCTTTTGTAAGCCGTTTGTTTTTATAGCCTAATATTTTATCTTTTTGGAAGTTGTTCAGATGAGAAGGCAGATTGCCATCTAGGTATGTCCAAGGAGAAATCAATATAATAGCTTTCGGTTGAGGAATATTATTATCTCTGAGATATACCGATAATACGGCGGCCAGATTTCCGCCGGCGGAATCACCCATCAAAATCATATTTTCAGGATTATAACCTGCCTGCAACAGTCCTTTATATGCTTTAACGGCATCTTCCAGTGCTGCCGGATACAGATGCTGCGGAGCTAAGCAATAGTCGAGAGCTAGTAAAGTGGCATTCCTGGCAAGCTCCGCCTTGTGAAGCCCCCAGTCACGGTAATTGTTATTCAGACCGCCTACATATCCGCCTCCGTGCAGAAACAATAAAATGCGGTCGGTATCGGTTTTGGTGGAAGTATATTTTTCTACCTGAACACCGTCAAATGATAAAATTTCCCGCTGCCAGCCGTCCGGTACTACGTAATTGTCTGAAGGCCTGCTGTATGCGTTGAAAAAATCTGTAGTTTTTTTATCAATGTAAGCAGCTTCTTCAGCACCGGATATATCCAGAATTTCCACACTAGAAAACGGATTTTGTCTTGAAGCTTGTGATATCTGCATTCCAAGCAGCAGTACACACATTATAATAGGAAATATCATCAGCCTGTGCAGCTGTTTTTGAATAATCATGAAAATCTTCCTTTCATTAATGAGTTTTTTTCATGATAACATCTGGAGTAAACTACCGGTCAACAGCTTATTAAAAGTTTTTAAATGAAATTTTGAATTAGATTTTATTTTAATGAAGAATAAATAAAATATTGTCTTTTTTTTTCACATATTGCATAATAAATAATGATAAGGGATTATTTATAGTTGATGGATAAGGATATAACTATGAGAAAGAAAACATTTCGAGAGAGAGTAAAGTTTTATTTGCGTATCCGCTGGCGAGCATTTCGGCGGCGTCCGTTCGTTTTTTTGCGATATCTGTTTACAATATTGTTTTTCCGGTCATTGGGGATTATCATCTGTCTGTTTTTAACGGTTATACCATTACCGCTCAATCATTTGTTGCAAAATATGTTTAATTTAAATTTATCACTCAATTCATTTAAAGATATAGTTTCCTCTGTACGTAAAATGGCATTTAATTTTAATCATGTGCTGCCCTCAGTTAGTGATGTTCTGCGTATGATGAATACTTTTTTAACAAATGTCAATCCGTATAATTTAATCAATATTGTACGCGACATACCGATGGATTTAAGGCAATTCATACTGAAACTGTTTGATTACCTGCGAGAGCGGTTTAAAGACTTGCGCATATTTGTTAAAAGTCTGTGGCCGCCGCAGAATTCCTGGCGCAAAATGAAGCTGTTCATCAGGGCACATACAATTATTTTAAAACGTATTGTCAGAAATATATTAATGATGGTTTTCAGTCTGCTGTTCGTAAAAATTCTGTTTTTCCTTGTAATTCCGCTGCTTGGTATCGGCGCTGTATATGTTATCGGTTTTAATGTAAGTTTGGTGATTATTGCCGTGCTGAGTCTGATTTCCTCGCAGCTTGGCGCTTTAATCGGCAGACTGGTCAATCAGTCACTGATAAAACTTTACGACTATATGCAAAAACGCGAGGGACAATATGCCGTGCGTCTACTGCTTATAAGTGTAGCGATTGCTTATAATTATTTAAAGGATGCACTCATGACAATCAGGCTTATTATCTGTCAAAGCATTGTCATTTATATTAAGAATATAAAATTGTCGCTGTTTATTATTTATATTTATTATAAAAATTATTTTTCCGGCATAGCTTCGCATAAAACGGTGCCCAAATAGATTTTTTCAGCGGAGATATTTTCTGTTATAATAGAAGAAACTTTATTTAAAGGAGATTTTATTTTGAGTAAGCGAAAATTGATTTTTACTGCGTGTCTGGCGGGAATGGTCATACCAAATCTTGCCGGCGCGCAGGCGGTTGATGAAAATAGTACTGATTTTGAAAAAATCAATGCACATTCCGTTGTACAGAATACGAATTTAATTTCGACACCGGCTTATACGACGATTATTACAAGTGAGGAAATTCATGATAATCACTATAAAAACCTGGCTGAAGCTCTGTCGTATGCCAGCGGCGTAATTGTAAATCCCGGTTCACTGAATTCCACGCATCTTGTCGTTCGGATTGACGGAGACGACCGAGTGGCGGTGCTTGTTGACGGCAGACGGGTCAACATGGATAAGGGCATAATGAGCGGACGGGCTTCGTATGATTTGGATTTGCTTCCATCCATAATGAATGTGGAACGGATTGAAATCATTCACGGTACGGCGGGTTCATATGCGTTTAATTACGATACACCGGGCGGCATTATCAATATTGTTACGAAAAAAGGCGATAAGCGTGAAACAACCGTTGATGTGGCAGCCGGCGAACACGGCGCGTGGAAGGTAAAAGCCGTAACCGGCGGACATATAGATGACTGGAGCTGGATGGCGGCCGGCGGTTTTGACAATGTCGATTATCATAAATATAAAGGTATTGACGGCGATACGCATGAACTGCCGAATTCCGACAATAATCGCCGTGAAATGGTATACCGCATAGATAAGCAGCTTACGGACAACAGTTCGCTCACTTTCGACTACGGTCATTTGAGCAATGATACGGGTATGTGGTTTTCCCGCAGCAATCCGCAAGATTATAATTATGAAAAATTAATCAATCACTTTGCTTTGACCTATAATTACAAAGAAGACACAGTGGCACCCGGCTATATAACGTATTATCATAATTATACACAGGGTGATACATACATTCCGGGCTGGTTTGACGACCAGGAAGACGAAGCTTCCTACAGTCGCTGGGAAAATACGGTGGACGGCATCGATTGGCGTGACGGGTGGCGCATAAGCAAGGATCATACTGTTACGGCCGGACTTATGTACCGCAAAACTTCCGTGGATAATATAAGCACCGATATCACCAATCCGTATAATTTAAGCGGTAATTATAATGAAGATATTTCCAATACATCTGTTTATTTACAGAGTGTGCGCCGTTTCGGCAAACTGACGCTGACTGGAACATCGCTCTATAATGACAATAGTAAATTCGGCGGCAAATATGTAGCAAACGGTGCTTTTGATTATACTGCCGATGATAAGACGACATTTTACGGCTCTCTTCAGCAGATTTATGCCGTACCGTCTTTAGATGAACTTTATTACAATAATAGTCATATAAAAGGCGACAGCAATCTTCGTCCAGAAACGGGCGAAAAGGGCAGTTTCGGTGTCCGCTACAAATTATCCGACAGGACGAATTTGAACTTTAATGCTTTTATTGCCAATATTGACGACCCTATCGGCTGGGATCGCCAGGGCGATGTTTACCATGCGGCCAATTTTGAAAATCAGAAAAAACGCGGTTTTCAATTAGCTGTTGACCATGAATTCAGTGATAAGTATAAAGCTTCTCTTTCGTACGCTTATACGGATACGCATACGGATAAAGGCGACGGAGTAGGCAATCAAGTTGATGTCAATGCCGTAGCTCCGAACAGTTATAAAGCTGTCGTTACGTATCATGATGATAAATGGACGAATAATATAATGCTGACAGCCGGAACGGGCAGAAGCGGCAATTACTACAGCGGCAGTTATTATGTATGGGATGCCAATTTCAATTATAAAATTGATGAGGATTGGTCAACGTATTTAAAACTGTATAATATCACCGATGAATCGTATGAAAAACTCGGTTCGTTATTTGTCGGCGATGTACCGGCATACGGCAGAACGGTATTAATGGGTATGGAATATACGTTTTAAAATAAAAAGAACTATCGCATGTTTTTAAGCGATAGTTCTTTTTTTCTTAAACAAATTCCTGTTTGGTACAATATAAGTAGAAAAAAATATTTATTAATTTATTTTCATATTGTGCCAGGCAATTTTTCTTTGAAAGCAAAGAAAAGTTGCCGAAAAAGAAACTTTTAAATTCGTGCACTGCTAAGAGATTTTCTTAATAGCTGAAGCTACCGTGAAAATCTCTAACGCAGACAAAAGTCCGGCATGATTAGCGAATTAAAGTAACAACAGCTCAATTAGTTTTCAGCTAGAATTAGAAGGCACGAGCCAAATTCCAAACGTTTCAAGCCGTTATACCGTTTGTTTTTAGAGAAGGGCTGCGAAGGCTCGCCCAGTGCAGCGATAGCGAAACGTTAAAAAAGTTTTTCTTTTTGGTTCGTTTTTCTTTTGTCTTCAAAAGAAAAACGAATGATACTTAGGTGTTTTTGGCAATGATGGCACCAATTACGCCGCCCACGAGTACGGCTGTAGTGATATCGCCTCTGTCAAAATCCTTATCGTCGTCATCTTCCCAACGGCCGTCGCGGTCATGGCGCGGTGGAGGTGGCGGCGGATTTTTGTCACGGTCTCTGTCCCAGCGGTCGTTATCACGGTCGTGACGCGGCGGAGGCGGTGGCGGATTTTTGTCACGGTCTCTGTCCCAGCGATCATTATCACGGTCATGACGCGGTGGCGGAGCCGGGCGGTCTTTGTCATTTCTGTCGCCTCTAGGCGGAGCCGGACGCTTGATATCCTTATCGCGGTCGCCTCTCGGCGGTCCCGGCGGATTGTGGCGCTGCTCAAACTGGGTTTGATTATCCAGTGCCGCAGCAGCAGCCGAGCTTACGCTCATAGTGTAGCTGACGGGAGTTGCCAGAAAGCAGGTAAGAGCAAAGATACCGATGGTTTTTTTTGCTTTTTTAGTAAATAACATCATAAACCCTCCTTTATGAATGAGTTATTAAAGTTTAAGTATTGTTTGCAATGATAGCGCCGACAACACCGCCGACTACTACAGCCGTAGCAATGTCGCCTTTATCATAATCTTTGTCATCATCTCTGTCATGGCGGTCATCGTCTCGAGGCGGAGGCGGCGGATTTTTGCCGTCCTTATCATAACGGTGGTCTTCATTTGGTTTCGGCGGAGGCGGATTTTTGTCTTTTTTATCGTTGCGGTTATTATCATGACGCGGTGGAGCTATTTTGTCTTTTTTATCTTTTTTATCGTTTTTATCATTGCGTATTGGCGAATGTTTGTCGTTATCGTCTTTATCCCATCTGTCATGACGCTGTTCGATTTTCGGCTGACTGCTTGCTGCAGAAGCTGTAGAGAAACTATTTATACTGTAGCTTGCAGGAATACCCAGAAAACAAGCCAATGTAACGGTACATAAAAGTTTTTTTGTCTTTTTAGCAAACATAAATAAATCTCCTTATTATTTATCAGGTGTTTTTGGCAATGATGGCACCGATTACACCGCCGACGAGTACAGCCGTTACGATGTTGCCCTTAGTATAATCTTCATCGTCATCATCTCTGTCATGTCTATTATCTCTATCGTGGCGATAGTCTCTGTCTCTATGATTGTCATGTCTGGAATCGTAACCGTAAGAGGCTGCACTTGCTGTAGGAGCTGTTGCTATATATCCGAGCGGGCTGCACAGAAAACATGCGAGAGCCAGAACGCTTATAATCCTTTTAAATCTTCCTGTAATTAATTTTAACATATTAACACATCCTTTGACATAGTTTTTATGAGTTTCTATGTGAATTTTACTACTCTATATTAATAATATACCAGCAGAAGATTAAATTTTGCTTAGAATTCTATTTAAAAAAGATTAAAATTTATTTATAATGGAATAATACTGTTTTAGGAGTTGATTATATGGATTTAAGTAATTTATTGACGGAAAGACGTAATCCGTACACTTTGGATATAGATAAGATATCTTCACTGGAAATGTGTATGCTTTTAAATGAGGAGGATAAAAAAGCGGCTGTGGCGGTCAGAAATGTACTGCCGCAAATAGCGAAAGCTGTGGATGAAATTGCGGCAAGACTGGCACGTGGCGGTCGACTGTTTTATATCGGTGCGGGAACTTCCGGCAGACTGGGTATTTTAGATGCCGTGGAATGTCCGCCGACGTACAGTACTGACCCGGAAATGGTGCAGGGGATAATTGCAGGCGGATACCCGGCGATTTTCAAGGCACAGGAGGGAGCAGAGGATTCTCTTATGCTGGCGCAGGAGGACTTGAAAGCCAAAAATCTTACGGCGAAAGACTGCGTAGTCGGTATTGCGGCAAGCGGAAGAACGCCGTATGTTGCCGGAGGACTGGAATATGCCGATAAAATCGGTGCGCTGACGATAGCGGTAAGCTGCTGCAAAAATGCGCTTATCAGTGCCAAGGCCCGTATTGCAATAGAGGCATTGACAGGACCTGAAGCGATAACCGGCAGTACGCGCATGAAAGCCGGTACGGCGCAAAAGATGATACTGAATATGCTTTCCACCTGCACTATGATAAAACTCGGCAAAGTGTACAGTAATTTAATGGTAGATGTAAAAGCTTCCAATAAGAAGCTGGAAGAACGCGCCCGCCATATCGTAATGGAAGCGACCGACTGCACATATGAGCAGGCACAGGAAGTTTTAGCAAAAACAGAAGGCAGAGCCAAACCGGCAATTTTAATGGTACTTTTGGAGTGCGACCTGAATAAAGCGAAAGCTTTGCTTAGGGAAAATAACGGTTTTATTGCCAAAGCACTGGCAAATTCCGATAGATGAGGTGAAAAATGAATTTACAGGAAACGGCGGCGGAAATTTATAAATTATTAAAACCGTACAATATAAAAGAGACACGTAACTGCATGACACGGCTCAGACTTCATCTGGAAGATTTGGAAAATGCGCCGCTGGAAAAACTGAAAAAAGTGGATAATGTGCTGGGTGTTAATTTG
>OGYT01001241.1_pt1 | contig 17375 bp, 29 predicted proteins | sample 1576631 | NCBI WGS metagenome assembly OGYT01 (sample SAMEA3541588, study PRJEB24748) | human gut metagenome | biome: human gut; feature: human-associated habitat; material: faeces | place: China | collected 2012
GTTCGTAATAAAAGCACTCGTTGAGATAATCTGACTCAGGAATTCGTATCGCTGTAAGTGCCATCAGATCCCCCCATTTCATGACCCTCCGTTTTCGGAGCCTCCACTTTTTGTTTTTTGACGAACTCGACCAGCTCAGAAATGAGCTCGTCGATTAACTCCTTCCCGCTATCCGTAAGGAATTCACCGCTGCCATTAACATCAACAGCGCTGCTGTAAATTCCCTTGATAGCTTTTACGCCTTCGACATTCCCGTAATCACTGATCGCAAGCCTTTCGAATTTTCTCAATAATCCATCGAGAAGAATCTCTGTTAACTCGACCGTGTTAATGCCGCCTTTATTGAGCTTAATAACAAGGCAGTTACTGCCTGTTTTACGCTGGTGGCGTAATAACGCTGCCTTTAAAATTCTGCGTCGGTAAGTTTCAATTACGTTGTTTTTCACGGCGTTCAAACTCCGAATCCATCCACGTTGAAACCTGAGCCGACAAATCAAGGCAGAGGCCAGACAGATAAATTATTTGCTCGATGTCCATATCAATAATATTGGAGTTAATTAATTCCATTAATTGATACAGGTTATCTGCTGTGTTTTTTGCGGTTTCTAGAGAACTGTCTTTACTGAGCATATTCAGACCCCGTAAGCTTTGCGCATGAAAAGGTTAGAGATATGGCGGTATTCCTCACCATAGGTCGCGAAGAAAAGCCGCGCAGTTTTATAAGCTGCTCTGTCTTTGATGAAAGTCATACGAAGCGCCTCATAGCCAAAGAAGCCACCACCCGACCGTAAATTTTGATTTCTTTCTGTTCATCGGTATTAAGGATGAAAGTTTCGTAATGATGGTTATCAGAGATGATTTTTAATGAGCCATCAGCTAATGGCTCAATTCTCTTAATGAAAAGGCATGGGCGACCAAAAGCATCCATTGTGTAAACATAAATGCCAGAGGTAAGCGCACGTCCACCGCAATCAACGAAAGCCACAACCTCACATGGTTCGATGGTCGGCTGCATTGAATCACCTTCCATCATGCAGCTCTGAACGCGGTTGCCAAAGTCATTAATGTTGTCAGAGCCGAACAGCATTTGAGGCGTTTTAATTGGCTGATTAATTGCGACGGCATTAGTCATTTTATTTCCCTTAGGGTGAGGTTGCTCCCACCAATAAAGGTACTTATTAATTCAATGTTTATTTAAAGCTTATAGGTATCGAAGTCAGCGATGCTCTCGTTTAATTTCTCTAATGTCTCAACGACCAAAGTAATTAGAGCGTGCTCTCTTTCTTCATCAATGCTCGTCATTTTCTCCAAAAGAATCCATAAAGCACATGAGCAGCAACGCACATCATGCGACCAGTCTAAAATTATTCTGCTGGTTTCTTCTTTATTCAAAGTAACGGTTTTATTATCCATTATTTATTCTCCGGCAAGTCATAACCCAATTCGTGGTTTATCGTGGAGAGATTTTTTTTAAGTTGATTGATGCAAATTTTTATCAATGCCGCGGGTTTGTAAGCAACCTCTGGATCTGATTCTGCGTATTCAAGAGCATTAATGACACGGTCAATATCCATAGCTAACTGATGGATAGTGCCGTTTTCTGATTTAAGCGTTTCTATATTCATATCATGGCTCCGTTATTTGCCGTTGAATGAATACTACAAAACGTACATGAATGTGTCTATACGCAATGTACATTATTTTTGTGATTTTGTACGAAGTGTATGAATGTTAAGAGAAAATAAATTACAGCTTGTACGTAAATTTTTAGTGGGCAAAAAAAAGACCGCATAATTGCGGCCTTCAATAGCGTGGTATGTTTAATCAAAAGTATCTTCTGGCCATTGGGCTTTAACTACCCTGCCAATTATCCTGCAGTTCTCGTTACAAGGAATGCTTTGATATCGAGGGTTTGGGTTTAGCGGCTCTAGCCATGGCTGGCCGTCTTCTCGAACGAAACGCTTAAAAGTAACCTCTGAATCATTATGTATACCGGCCACACAAAAATCTCCAGGTTCAACATCCTCAGATGGATCAACCAAAATCAGCATGCCTTCAGGGAAACTTGGTCTCGTTCCTGGTGGGGCGGTCATGGAATGCCCGCTTACCTCAAGCCAAAAGGAGTCCGGTCCGGCTTTTCTGGTTGTAGGGACCCATTGCAATGCATCGCGTTCAGTAAAAGTTCCGACGTCAGCAAATTGACCAGCCTGCACTGTAGTGAAAAGTGGGTATTCATACTGTTGCTTTACAGGCGGTAAAGTTAGGTCCTCTGAGACAGTAAAGGTCCCATCTGGGTTTATTGAAGCTCCTGATATTCCGAGAATTTGGAATATTGCGCCAACTTCTGCTAGCGAAGGACTTCTCCGACCATTAAGCCAATGCCCCATAGCCCCCTGAGTTACGCCCATCTTCTCAGAGAGTTCTGCTTGGGTCATACCAAGCGCAGCTAGTCTGGTTTTAGCCAGTTCGTTCCAGTGTTTTTTCATGACCTCAATAATACACCTTGTGTAGTTTTCCTCAATGCACAATATGTACAATTTGTTTGCTTGTGTAAACTACATAATGTACATTTGATTCTCCTGTGAGGAGGAACCATGAACAACCTAAGAAAATTAAGAAAATCGCTTCATCTCACCCAGCGGGGATTAGCTGAGGAAATTGGTCAAACGATTAGTTCTATTGGCCATTACGAATCTGGAAGGCGCTCTCCTGATATTAAAACATGCCACCAGCTGGTAGAGGCATTAAGCAAAAATGGAACAAAATTGTCTATCGAGGATATTTTCCCTCCTGCCTCAGGAGCGGGACATGTTACCGATTAGCGTGGAGGCAAGATGAGCAGCAAAATTCTCGGAAACGTCTGGGACGCATGCGCCGCGCATGACATCAAGGGGGCTAAGTTGGTGATTATGGCTCGCCTGGCTGACTACTCGAATGATGATGGTGTCAGCTATCCAAGTGTTGAGACCATTTGCCGCCAATTGGGGCTGGGGGAAAGCACGGTCAGAACCGCTATTGCAGAACTTGAGTTTGCCGGTTGGCTGCGTCGTGAATCCCGCCGTAAAGGTAATCGCAACACGTCAAACCTTTATTACCTGAATGCCGATCGCCTCGAAGCTCTGGCGCGCATTGAGAGGGACAAGGTCGCAGCGCTGAAACAGCAACGCAGAGCTAACCCTTTTCACCCGTCAGAATCTGACCCTTCAAAATCTGAACCGTCAAATTCTGGATGTTCAAACGCTTTTCACCCGTCAGAATCTGACAAAAATGGTGTTTTCACCCGTCAGAATCTGACCCCAGATCCACAAGTAAATTCAAAACATGATCCACAAGTAAATTCAAAACAAGAATCACAAGATATTGGCGCACGTGGGAAAGCCCCTTCTGAAAACCGCTCTTCCAAAGAGAACTATTCCAACGAGTTCGAGCAGGCATGGCAGGCATACCCTAAACGTGCTGGCGGTAATTCTAAAGCTGCCGCCTGGAAAGCCTGGAAAGCTCGAATCAAAGACGGTGTTAACACTGAGGCAATGCTGGCTGGTGTAAACCGTTATGCAGGTTATGTCCGTGCTACAGGTAGCGCCGGAACGCAGTACGTGAAACAGGCGGCGACGTTCTTTGGTCCCGATCGGCATTTCGAAGAGTCATGGCGGGCGCCATCTGGTTCGGTAAGCGGTAGACCTGGTGGACTGCCGGTTTCGGGGTTTAGTGAACAAGACTATGGCCAATCAGACTGCAACTGGTAAGCAGGAGAAATCAAAATGCTGAGTATCAAACAACGCGAAGAAAGGGAAGCTCTGGTGGCAAAGCGCGAAGGGCTTCGTGAAGAGCTGGCGTTTGCTGTGGAACACAAAAAACCGTGGCAGTGGGGAAGCTGGGAGTCAGGGAACGTCCACGCCGCCGCCTGTGAAAAACATGGTGATTATCAGCGTATTTCCCTCACTGGAAAAGCCTATCGAGGCGTTGAAAATGTTAAGCACTCCCAATGCCCGGAGTGTGTGAAAGCGGAACTCGCTGGCATTGAATCCAGTCTGCGTACATTGCGAGTAGCCGACCTGATAGACAATGCCGGGATTGCACGACGGTTCGAAGCATGTGAATTCGATAACTACCAGGCCATCAATCAGGATGCCGCCAAAAATCTCGCGGCTTGTCAGCGTTATGCCAGCAGCTGGCCTGAGCGACTTAATGCCGGTACCGGGCTTGTTATGACCGGCAATTGCGGCACCGGCAAAAACCACCTGGCAGTGGCTATGGTAAAGAGTATCATCCGCGATCACCTTGCGAATGTGGAAATCACCGATGTCATGCGCCTCACCCGAGCGGTAAAAAGCACATGGCGCCACAATACCGAAATGACCGAGGAAGACGTCATTGAACGCTTTGCTTCACTGGATCTTCTGATTATCGACGAAGTTGGTGTTCAGTTCGGCAGCCCGACTGAAATGACCATCCTGCAGGAAATTATCAATGCCCGGTACGAAAGCATTTTGCCAACCATCCTGATCAGCAATCTCACATTTGACCAGCTGAAAGAGACTATTGGTGAGCGAATCGTGGACCGGGTTACAGATGGTGGCCGCAACCGTCTGGCATTTGGCTGGGGAAGTTTCCGTGCCATCGCGTCAGGAGTTGTAGCATGACTCCTGTCTGGAAAAATGAAGATCTGGAAGGTGCGGTGATCGGCGCAATTTTTCTGCGTGGAGCCGACCCTGAGGTACTGGATATTCTTTCCAGGGTGCCGGCCACCGCTTTCTCGGTACCGCAGTATCGGGAAATATATACTGGGATCTGCCGTCAGGCGCGTGGAGCTGGCGTTATTGACCCTGTACTGCTCTGCGAAAACATGCCAAAGCACAGCGCAATCATTATGGATTCGAGCCGTATCGCATGGGCCAAGTCGGCGCTTGTGTCATACGTTGCCACGCTTGAGCGTAATGCAGCTGTTCGTGATGCCGAAGCTGTGATTGAAAGGGCGCTGGCTGATCTCCGGAGTGCTCACAATGGTGATGCGGCTTTATCGGCATTCAGGGCTGCACAGAACAGGATTGCCGCAATTTCTCTCGAAGAAAAGACCGTTCAGCCAGTTCATATCGACGACATTCTTCCTGCTGTAGTGGATCGGGTAGATGCACGCAACCGCGGCCTCGAAGAAGCCAGAAGCCTCATGACGGGCATTGAGGAGCTTGATGCAAAGACTGGAGGCATTGAACCAACAGACCTGGTGTTTATCGCTGCGCGGCCGTCGATGGGTAAAACTGAATTGGCGCTGGATATCATCGACAAAGTTTCTGAGCAGGGCCGCGGTGTGCTGTTCTTCAGCATGGAAATGCCAAATATCCAGATCGGTGAGCGAATGGTATCCGCTGCGGGTGGTATGTCTGTTTCACGCCTAAAAAAGGCTGCTGATTTTGAGGATGAGGACTGGGCCAGGCTGACAAACGGTGTAGAACGGCTGACTGGTCGTAGCATCTGGATGGTTGATTCCACCGATCTGACAGTAGATCAGATTCAACAGATAGCTACCCGCCTGCAACTGGCGCATCCGGAAATAGCGCTGGTGGTGGTGGATTATCTGGCACTCATCAAAATCGAAAGCACTGCACGATATGACCTTGCCGTCGGCGAGGTGTCAAAAGGACTAAAACGTCTGGCTAAATCTAATAAAACGCCGGTGCTTGCCCTGAGCCAGCTTTCTCGTGGCGTTGAGTCGCGGCCCAATAAGCGACCGATGAACTCAGACCTCAAAAACTCTGGTGAGATCGAGGCAGATGCTGATCTGATCATGATGCTTTACCGCGACGAAGTTTATAACCCTGAGTCTCCAGCGAAAGGGATCGCGGAAATTAACGTGACCAAACAGCGAAACGGTGAACTAGGCACGATTTACCGTCGATTCTATAACGGGCACTTCCTGCCAATTGACCAGGAGTTAGCAAAGCAGCGTTCGGCGCCACAGCAGAAAACTCAAACCAGACGATACGCAAAAGATAGGCAATCCAGCAATGCAGACTATTAAAACCATTAAAACAGCGGGGGCAAGCGCATGAAACTGGAAGCATCACTCAAACATTTTAGTCCTCAGGGAATGCACATCAGCGATGACGTGAAGGGAACTTCTCCGGACCGCCTTACAGGAACAGATGTAATGGCGGCGATTGGCACCACCAGCAGCCGTGCGCGCTTCGGCCTGGCGGCGTTCTTCGGTAAAGCGGGAATCAGCAAAACGGATGAACAGGTCGCAGTTCAGGCGCTGGCGCGATATGCAATGGATGTCGCACCGAAGAATGTTCGCAAGGCAGCTGGTGGGCAGTTCGGATGGTGTATGCAGAAGTTGGCACAATTTGCCTTTGCTGATTACTCCCGTTCGGCGGCTACCAGCGTGACATGTCACAGTTGCAGCGGCACGGGCTTTATTGCCCAGCACGAAGATGTGATAAAGCACCCAGGTATTTTTAATGCAGACGGCGCCGAAGTGGTGGCTCCGTGGATCAGTAATGAGCTGGTGAAAAGGGTCTGCGGTACCTGCGGCGGGAAGAAGGTGATCCTTGCCCGGTGCAGGTGTGGCGGTAAAGGCGAAGTGTTGGACCGCAAAGCGACTAAAGACCGCGGCGCACCGGTTTTCAAAACGTGTGAACGTTGCTCTGGCAATGGCTTCTCTGCAATCTCCTCGGCGACGGTACACCGCGCCATTCTGAAGCGTCTCCCGGATCTCCATCAGTCCTCATGGTCACGCAACTGGAAACCCTTCTATGAAATGCTGGTGGACACTCTGCGGCAGGGAGAGCATCATGCAGCAGTGGAATTTGAGAAGGCAACAACTTATTAATATGATCGGAGCAAATGGCGACACTTTTTTGCACGTTAGGGTTGACTTTGCATAAAACTGTCCTGTATGCTTCTAATCGTGGAAGATACCGTCCAAACGAAATTAATCATTGAAACCCTGCCTCGGCGGGGTTTTTGCTTTTCTAAGGCTGCCAATGGGTGGCCTTTTTTGTTTCCCCTCGTTCTGAGAGGACTCATGGCGATGATGTATTGACCGCTAGAATGGATTAGTCGTAACTTATTATTGTGGTGAATCCTTTCTAAGCGAAAGGGCGTTCCAGTCAACTGCTATCTGCAGGTATGCACGCGGCTTTGCGGACTGGGGTTGAGTCACCGGGAGGCACCCGGCACCATGACAATAACAATATAAGTTTCAAATTCCTTGAGAGCCTGCTATAAAAAGCAGGCCTTTTTTTATGGTTTTGTAATCTGCTGCTACGCTTTGAGTTGTGGGAAGTAACTGAATGCCCGGTGGTTCTCCTGGACCGATAGTGAATCAGCCGATACAGCTTCACCTCTGAGCATAAGTCTTACTCACACCTACCTTACAAATAGTCAACTCATTAGCCCGCCATCAACAGCGGGCTTTTATTATTTCCCCTCAAACTTACTGAGAGGATTCATAGCAATTACAGAGGGGGCGTAATGTCCGATCCATTAACCGGCACTGGTGCAGTTCTCGGCGGAGGCCTGCTGGGTTCAGTCCTGTATGGTGTCTTTACTCATACAGATTTCGGCGTGGTGTTTGGAGCGTTTGGTGGTGCGGTGTTTTACGTCGCGACAGCTGCAAACCTTACGCGTGCTCGCCTGGCTGCATATTTCCTTACATCATTCATTGTTGGAGTGCTTGGCGCCGGGTTTGTTGGTTCATGGCTAAATGCTGCCTCGAGTTATGAAAAACCACTGGATGCACTCGGTGCAGTGATTTTGTCTGCACTGTGTATAAAAATCCTAACTTTTCTTAATAACCAGGACCTGAACACCCTGTTCGGTTTTTTCTCACGGTTACGCGGAGGAGGGGGAAATGGTAATTGACCCGTCAGCTGTCTTTAACGCGTTTATCTGCTCGGTGATCGTCGTCGTTCTGATGTTCTACCAGCGCCATGGTGCCCGGCACCGTCCTTTTATCTCAATCCTGGCGTATATAACCATCCTGGTTTACGCAGTAATCCCATGGCAATTCATCTTCGGCCTCTATCGTGACTCCAGTTGGCTGGTGGTGATGTCGAACCTCCTGATATGCGCAGCTGTTATGAAGGTCCGGGGAAATCTGGCACGTCTGGTTGATCTTCTGAGGCACTAATGACAAAAGACGAAATTTTTGACGCCATTCTTGGCAAAGAGGGCGGTTACGTTAATCACCCCGACGATAAAGGTGGCCCAACAAACTGGGGAATCACGCAAGCGGTAGCACGTGCCCACGGTTACAGCGGTGATATGCGTAACCTTACCCGCCAGCAGGCGCTGGATATCCTGACGGCTGACTACTGGGCAGGGCCACGCTTCGACCTTGTTTCTGAGGTATCACCAGCCATCGCCGCCGAATTGTGCGATACCGGCGTTAACATGGGCCCATCAGTTCAGACCAAATGGTTCCAGCGCTGGCTGAACGTGTTCAGCATTCAGGGCACGCTTTATCCCGATCTGATTGCAGATGGTTTTATCGGTCCGCGAACTATCAGCGCGTTAAAAAGCTATCTTTCCCGGCGAGGAAAAGAGGGCGAACTGGTTATGCTCCGGGCCCTGAATTGCAGCCAGGGTCAGCGTTATCTCGAACTGGCAGAACAGCGCAGCGCGAACGAGACGTTTGTATATGGCTGGGTGAAGGAGCGGGTGGTTATATGACGCTTGAGATGATTACCGGGCTAGTTGTCGCTGTATTTGCTGTTATCGCCGCCGCGTTTGGCTTGGGCCATATTCGCGGCACCAGCAAAGCTGAAGTGAAAGCCGACCAGCAGCGCACCGAAGATAACGCAGCGGCAACGGTCGCAGCAGCAGAACGCCGGGTAGAGACAACGAAAGAGGCCAGCAATGTACAGCAGACTGTTAACCGCATGCCTGATGACGATGTTGATCGCGAGCTGCGTGGCACGTGGAAGCGCGGCTCATAAGGGGTGAACATGAGGAAAACAATCGACTTAACCGGCGTTAAGTTCGGCAAGCTGACTGTGCAGTCCTACGCCAATAAGGATAAATCGGGCGTTTCAATGTGGTTGTGCGGTTGTGAGTGTGGCACAGAAAAAATAATCAGGTCAAACGCCTTACGCTCTGGCAGGACACAATCTTGCGGGTGTATGTCTGGTGCAAAACACGGGCATCGCAGACCGTCAGAAACTTCCCCCACATATATAAGCTGGCTGTCAATGCAGCGGCGTTGCAATTATCCCGGCGATGCGTATTACGGAGATTATGGTGGTCGTGGAATTTCAGTCTGCGAGCGCTGGGGTAATTTTGAATCTTTCCTGAAAGACATGGGTGAGCGTCCGGCAGGTCACACGCTTGATCGAATTGATGTAGATAAGGCGTACTCACCAGAAAATTGCCGATGGGCTACACCCAAAGACCAGGCAAGAAACCGACGAAGTAACCATATGCTCGATACACCAGCAGGTCGAATGTGCATTACCAAAGCAGCCGAAACCTATGGTGTAAAAGTAAAGACAATCGCGCACCGATTGAGCAGGGGATGGAGTGTTGAAAAGGCGCTGCTAACTCAACCATGGCAGGGCAACAATGAATAAATATTTCATGTTTATCTCTATGCTTTCCGTGTCAGCATTGGCTGCTGGCTGTGTTGGTGGTCCTCCAAAGCCCAGCTATGTTTTCGTCCACGATTCCTGTGACTGGGTAAAGCCAATCTACCTGACTGATCACGACATCGACGTTATGGACCTCCAGACGAAGAAAGACATCCTGGCGCATAACAAAGTGTGGAAGGCGAACTGCCAGAAGCAGGAGTGACGCATGCTGCTGTGTTCACATTCAATCGCGGGTAAGTTTCCATACCCGCCAAAAAGAGAGAAACCGATGAGCGAAGCTAAACCGCAGGACGGCACCACCGTTAAAGGCTATCGAACCCTGACCGCTGACGATATCGCGCAAATGAATGGCCTGAAAGAAATTAGCCGTGATTTCTGCGAGCAGTTGGAACTTGAACGCACACATCTATCTTTGCAGGTCGTGGAGGCCAACTCTGAGGAGGCTAGCGAACGTTCAGAGGCGCTCCGCTGTCTGGCAATCGCGCGCACCAAAATGCAGGAAGCCTGCATGTGGGCCTGTCGCGCTGTAGCGCGTCCAGATGCCGACTGTTAGCCATTACAAAGCTCACCTGCTGGTGGGCTTGATAATGGTTATCCCCTCTAAGGGATAAAGCACTGAATATCCCTTCTAAAGGATAAATAATGAAAAACATACCAATGTCCGTTCATCACGAAGGTAAAGACTGGTATCCGTTCAGTGTGAACTTCTCAGATAATGAAGGACGTCAGTTCTCTTTCACCATCTACGCCATAAGCCGCGAGCACGCCTCCTACGTTGTACAGGAGATACGGGAAACGGCAACACTCGGTGATCAGTTAGTAAGCATCACCAAATAGACAACTCTATGCGCATCGCACGCGCACATCTAAGAAAGTCTTTCAGCTGTGAGCCTGGGCAAACCGTTAACTTTCGGCGGCTTTGCCGTGCGACAGGCTCACGCCTAAAAGGAAATAAATCATGGGTCAGAAAATTATCACGTTATCCGGCGCGGCGACGGATGTTCTGTATGCGCTGTTTTTCCGTGGCGCGCTTCAGTCTGGTGACCTGCCAGCTAAATCTGGTGCTGCTGAGCTTCGAAAACTGGGGTTCGCTGAAACACGCCACACTGCAGCGGAGTATAAAAAGGAAAATTATTTCACCTTCCTGACCGCTGAAGGGCAGGAGTTCGCCATTAAGCACCTGGTGAATACGCGCTTCGGTGTGCCTGCTGGTGGTTACATTGATGGCTCTGTAAAAATGCATTTTGGCCGTATTGAGACCGACCCACGTAAAGGTTATGCCATTAATGTTGGCATCAGCCCCGAAATTAAAACCAGCGTGAAGCTATCCCCTGAGATGGAAAAAGCGATTTCTGATGCTGTGTCAGCGGAACTGAAAAAGAATCTTCAGCCCGGTGGCACCATCTGGGATTGCTTACGACGTGGAATCTGACGGGAGGTTTTATGCAGGTCACTATTGATGGTGTCCCGTTTGTGCCTGCCTGCGCTTCAGCGTCACGGATTGGCATTGCCATAACTACCCACAACCGACCAGACGTTTTAAAGCGCGCCATTGAGCAGCACCTGAAACATCTGCCCGCTGGTGCGCTGGTGGTGGTAGTCGATGATGGTTCAAAACCTGCAGCGGTAGTGCCAGAGGGTGTGAAGCTGCTGCGACATGAAACATCGCTCGGCATTGTTGCTTCGAAGAACGCCAGCCTGTCAGCCCTAATGGATGCCGGGTGCGAGCATCTTTTTTTATGGGATGACGATGCGTATGCCATCGCCGACAACTGGCATCTGCCTTACATCGAATCACCTGAGCCTCATCTGGCTTATCAGTTTCTTGACCTTGCTGGCCCACGAAAGATTAACGATATGACCGTCCTGTATCGGGATGATAAACATATCGCTTACACCGGGCAGCGAGGCGTCATGCTGTACTATCACCGCAGCGCCATAGAGAAGGTTGGCGGTTTCGATCCGGTTTACGGTCGCGGTATGTACGAGCATCCCGACCTGGCGCTGCGCATTCACAACGCCGGGTTATCGACCTGGGCATTCGCTGATGTTGTCGGATCTGAAAAGCTGATTCACTCGATGGATGAGCATGAAGAGGGAACGCGCTCAATCCCCCGGCCCGACCGTGAGGCATTGGTGAAACGAAACGTTGGTATCTTCAACGCTCGCCGAGACAGCGGTTATACAGGTTTTTCCTCGTATAGCAGAAATCCTAATCTGGTGATTACGACGCTGTTAACGAGCCAGCCAGACCCACAGCGCGGCGGGAAGATGAAACCAGACCCGCAGGTGTTGCAGTTCTGGGCGGACTCAATATCAGGAGCACTACCGATTGTACTGGCTGACGAGTTGAAAGAGTCGCCAACCGGTGCTGATTTGTATGAGGTGCCCGCCTTAAACATGAGCCCTTACTTTGCTCGCTGGCTTCACATCTATCAGTTTCTACGTTCGCACCCTGAGTACCACCTTGTCTGGTGTACGGACGGTACTGACGTTGAAATGTTGCGAGAGCCCTGGGCAGAAATGGAGCCGGGTAAAATTTACGTTGGCTCAGAGCACAAGACCTATTCCGACGAATGGATGAAGGCTAATCACCACGGCAAAGCCAATAGCGAGTTCCTCGAACGGCATCGTGACGATCAGCTGCTTAATGCTGGCCTGCTTGGTGGCAGCCGAGAAGATGTAATGGAGTTTGCTCACCGGATCATCCGACAGCACTATCTGATTGAAAGCCACCGCTACTGGAAGATGGAGACGGCACCCGCCACGCTGGTGGACATGGGCGCTTTCGGTATGGCTGCAAAGTCATTCGGTGATCGAATCGTTACCGGCCCTAAGGTCCACACCATCTTCAAAACGGATGGCATCGGCAAAGAGTGTGCCTGGTGGCGCCATAAATAACAGGAGTTCTTATGATTTCATATGAGGTTGAATTTCCGACTCAAAAATCTTTTAGCTTAAAGATTAATGGTTATTCTTCAGCTGAAGGGCTGGATTGTAAATCGGTTGAGGCGATTGGCGGAGACGTCAAAGTTCAGATCGATAAGAAAACGCTTCTGTCTGTAGCTTATCGTGAGGATATCTCACCATATTTCACTCTTGAAGGTTACAAACAGCGCGCAAAGACACATGCCGAGATTGTGGTTTCTAAGCTTATAGAAGCGGTCCAAGAGCAGACCGCCTCTGAATCTAATACTGATTCGATTGTTGAGAATGCGAGAGAGAACCTACTGGCTAATTCCTGAAATTTTCAGCGCATAATTTTTAGTTCTTTGTAATGTCTCAGCTGCTTCAGCAGGGACATGTTTATCAGCAAGCTCCCAGTTAAGTTTTGTGTTGTGTTTGAATTGCGCCAATTGCTCTGGCGTGAGGACACTAATTAATTGTCTAACTACAGATTCAAGAGCATCTGTACGGTCTAGTAGTTTTTTAACAACTTCGATATCCATGATTTGATCCTTGTCTAGAGGTATACAGCCATTCCTCTTCATTGAATACGCCAGTGTCCCACCACTGACGGGCTGAATGCTTACCTTACCCAGGGTTAATGAGAAGTAACACCCTGATATTCAGACAGTAGCCGCCATCGTGCGGCTTTTTTATTGGAGATTCGCTGGTGGCTGAAGACATAAAGTTTGTGGTGGTCGGCCATCACTCTCGCTTGGGACGTGCCCAACGTCTTGCTGTACTGCTGGATGCTCATCTGTTGATTGACGATGGTAACCATGGCGCGAACTGGAATCATCGACGCGCGCTTGAATGGGCAGCAGAACAAACCTGCCGGGTAGTGGTGTTGGAGGACGACGCACTGCCAGTACATGGATTCGCCGAAAAGGTAACGTACTGGCTGGCGCGCTTTCCTGACGACACGCTGAGCTTTTATCTCGGTACCGGTCGACCGCCACAATATCAGATGCAGATAGCCGAACGGCTGATTGTTGCTGATAAGGCTCAGGCTGACTACATCACGCTGCCGGGACTGATACACGGGGTGTGCTATAGCGTACCTCCGCAACATATCAACCGCGTGTTGTCTCGATGGGATAGCAGTAAGCCAGCCGACTATGCAGTGGGTGATGCTTATGGTGGCGCAGTGGTCTATCCGTGCTACTCGCTGGTGGATCATGCAGATGGTGAACCGGTTGAACGTCACCCTGACTCAGCACCACGAACAGAGCGCCGCCGGGCGTGGAGGTTAGCATGATGCCTGCGTTAATTCCGAGAGCATGCCGCAAGCGTGGCTGCCCTGGCACAACCACCGATCGCTCAGGCTATTGCATCAAGCATCTTAACGAAGGCTGGCAGCAACATCAGCGAGGACAGAGCAGGCATCAGCGCGGTTATGGCAGCAAGTGGGACAGGCTGCGCCCAATCGTTCTCGACAGGGATAAACACCTTTGTCAGGAATGCCTGCGAAATGGAAGGTATACACCCGCTGAGACGGTGGACCACATAAAGCCGAAAGCTCACGGTGGCACTGACGATCTTTCTAATCTGGAATCAATTTGCAGCGGCTGCCATAAAGCTAAGACAGCACGCGAGCGCCTGAACAGAAATTAAGTAACGAGGTGAAGATGACTGAATCGAAACATGGTTCAGGGCTTTCGCGCGCCCAGATGAAAGATATTCCCGGTTATCCAGGGTATCTGGCAAGTGAAGATGGTCTTATTTACTCGCTCCGCTCAGGTAGCGTTCGGCAGCTGTCGATGCGGCTACATAACGGGTATTGGCACGTGAATGTAAACACCGGAGCCGGTAATGATACGAAAGTGAAGAAGCAAGTACACCAGCTTGTGTTGCTTGCCTTCACCGGGCCAAAGCCATCTGAAGCCCATATCACCCGCCATTTGGATGGCGACCCGCTGAACAACTGCAAAACAAACCTCGCTTGGGGAACGCCAAAGGAGAACACTTCAGACAGCATGCAGCACGGAACGGCCGCTTGTCTGCGGCGCGGACAGCGAGCGGTCGCAACAAAATTGAAGCCAGAAATCATCCTGAGCATTGAGCGAGAGGCGAGGTCTGGTAAGAGGCTGGTAGAAATTGCAAAGCGCTACGGTATTACGCACACGCATGTTCGCCGCATCAGGGATCATCTGTGCCATCCAGATATTTGGTCAAAGGGGGAGGGCGGGTAAAAACCTCAGGGGAATCACCCCAAAGGACCGCCGCCTAACCTCTTTTCACATCGCCGCAGGTTAGAAAACTTTTTTTAGGGGTCCCCCACTCGATGATTAATAGGAGTTTTCGATTATGTCTGGACCACCGAAAACCCCGACCCATCTACGTTTGGTGAGGGGTAACCCATCAAAACGCCCGATTAATGAGAACGAACCAAAACCCCCTTCAGGGGTACCCCCAACGCCGAAGCATTTCGACAAGCAGGGGAAGTACTGGTTTAAACGGATGGCCGACGAGCTCGATGCTATCGGTGTGATGTCTCAACTGGACGCCAGAGCCCTTGAGCTGCTGGTTGAGGCTTATACCGAATACCGGCACCACTGCGACACGCTTGAAATTGAGGGGTACACCTACCGGACCGAAACACAGAGCGGGGATGTGATGATCAAAGCTCACCCGGCAGCCATCATGAAAGCTGATGCCTGGAAACGCCTTCGCGCCATGCTCGGTGAGTTTGGCATGACGCCAGCCAGCCGTTCTAAGGTGAATGCCAACGGTCCTGATGCGGTTGATCCGCTGACCGAGTTTATGAAAGCGAGGGATTAATGGCTAAGGTTGCAGAAGGCATCCGCTACGCCGAAAGGGTGGTGGCGGGGGAAATTATTGCCTGTGAGTATGTGCGCCTTGCCTGTCAGCGTTTTCTTGACGATCTGGCAAACGGCGAAGAGCGCGGTATTTTCTTCAGTGAGCCGCGCGCGCAGCACATTCTGAATTTCTATAATTTTGTGCCTCACGTAAAAGGCGCGCTGGCAGGCCAGCCTATTGAGCTGATGGACTGGCATGTTTTCATCCTGATTAATATTTTTGGTTTTGTTATCCCGCTGGTTAACGAAGAGACGGGGGAAACCGTTCTGCGTAACGACGGCAGCGGTCGGCCGGTGATGGTTCGGCGTTTCCGTACAGCAGATGTTGAGGTGGCCCGTAAAAATGCCAAATCAACTCTTTGCTCCGGCGTGGGGCTTTATATGGCTGGTGCCGACGGCGAGGGCGGTGCGGAGGTTTATTCCGCTGCAACTACCCGTGACCAGGCGCGAATTGTTTTTGAAGACGCGAAGAATATGGTCAAGAAGGCGAAAGCCACTCTTGGGCGGATCTTCGAATTCAACAAGCTCGCTATCTACCAGGAGCAAACTGCCTCCAAGTTCGAGCCATTATCATCAGATGCGAACAACCTCGATGGTCTGAACATCCACTGCGCCATCGTCGACGAGCTGCATGCTCACAAAACCCGTGACGTCTGGGACGTTCTGGAGACGGCAACCGGCGCGCGTCTGCAGTCGTTGCTTTTCGGTATCACCACCGCCGGTTTCAACAAAGAAGGCATCTGCTACGAATTGCGTGATTACGCCATCAAGGTGCTGCGTGGTCTGGTAAAAGACGATACGTTTTTTGCCATCATCTACACCTTAGATGAAGGTGACGATCCCTTTGATGAAAAAGTCTGGCAGAAGGCGAATCCGGGGCTGGGTATCTGTAAGCGCTGGGATGACCTGCGCCGCCTGGCTAAAAAAGCGAAAGAGCAGGTTTCGGCCAGGATTAACTTTTTCACCAAACACATGAATATCTGGGTCACCGCTGAGTCTGCCTGGATGGACATGATGAAATGGGAAAAATGCGAGTTTATCGCCCCGCAGCACGAACTTAAAACCTATCCCTCATGGGTGGGCGTTGACCTTTCAAACAAAATTGATATCTGTGCAGCCGCTAAAGTCTGGCGCGCGCCAGGCGGCCACGTTCATGCGGATTTTAAATTCTGGCTGCCGGAAGGACGCCTTGAGAAATGTTCACGACAGATGGCAGAGCTCTATCGTAAGTGGGCCGAGATGGACAAGCTGATCCTTACCGACGGGGATGTAATCGACCATGCTCAGATTAAGGAAGAACTGCAGGTGTGGGTTGCTGGCGAGAATCTGAAAGAAATTGGCTTCGATCCCTGGAGTGCGACGCAGTTCAGCCTTGCGCTGGCAGAAGAAGGGCTGCCGCTGGTGGAAGTACCGCAGACGGTTCGCAATTTCTCTGAGGCGATGAAAGAGGTCGAAGCACTGGTATACGGTGGCCGCTTCCATCACAGCGATCACCCGGTAATGAACTGGATGATGTCCAACGTAACCGTCAAACCTGACCGGAACGAGAACATTTTCCCGAACAAGTCCACACCAGAGGCCAAGATTGATGGCCCGGCGGCATTGTTCACAGCAATGAGCCGCGTTCTGGTTAACGGTGGTAACGACCAGCAGGATCTCTCCGGATTCTTCAATAATCCCATCATGGTAGGTTTCTGATGAAAAAAAACAAACAGCCAGGCAGGGTGAAAAGCGCTCTGCTTAACTGGCTCGGTGTGCCTATCAGCCTGACTACCGGCACGTTCTGGGAGGAATGGTTTGGCACCAGCAGCAGCGGAACGGTAGTCACGGCCGATAAAGCCATCCAGCTGTCGGCTGTGTGGGCATGCGTAAGACTGTTAAGCGAGTCTATTTCAACCCTTCCGCTGAAAATATACGTTCGACAGCCTGACGGTTCGCGTAAAGCGGCAACTGATCATCCGGCCTATTCGATACTGTGCCGCCGACCCAATTCAGAAATGACACCATCACGTTTTATGTTGAT
>OGYT01001244.1_pt1 | contig 17363 bp, 9 predicted proteins | sample 1576631 | NCBI WGS metagenome assembly OGYT01 (sample SAMEA3541588, study PRJEB24748) | human gut metagenome | biome: human gut; feature: human-associated habitat; material: faeces | place: China | collected 2012
ACCGGACTCTACTAAAATACGAAGAATAGAACATAAACGGAAAACTATCAGGTTGGAAAATTCCATTTGAACTCGGAACCGTTTCCGGTGTTACGCTGTATCACAAGACTGGAATCGGAGAAGAAGTGGGGGAAGTAGAAGAGGTCTCACACTTCCGTGTAGAGGAGTTTAAACCAGAGCAATATATTGTAAAGGTTGAGATGGAAGATCAGCCAGAAGTATTTTCTGAGATTACAAAGTTGATTGTCTCGGAGGATGGGAAAGTCAGCTTTGGGTTGAAATTGGACAACTATGTGATGCCGCAGCAAGGGCAGCCGCAGGCAGAGGTTGTTGTGGAGTTTGGAACTTTATCGGAAGGACAGGCATCCACGAAATACATTACGATGCAGGCACTGGTAGATCGAATCAAGGCAGATCCGGATGGGACTTATACACTGGAGCATGATATCGATGCCGGCATGGTGCAGGGAGAAGACGTGCTGATCCCGGAATTTCGCGGGACTTTTGATGGAAAAGGATATAAGATCAAAGGGCTGACGACAACTTTGTTTGGAACGATCTCAGGTGGTACGGTAAAGAACGTGAAGCTGGAAAATGTATCCATTACAAAGCAGGGATCCTATGGAGATGCCGGCGGCGGAACGCTGGCAAACAAAGCGATGGCAAACGCAAGTGTGGAAGATGTCCATGTAAGCGGAAGTCTGAAAACACCGAACAGCAGACAGCTGCTTGGAGGTCTGATCGGTCGTATGGATTATGCAGCGGTCAGAAGATGTTCCGCCAACTTGGAGATTACCGGTACGTTTAATACGACAGGTGGATTGATCGGACAGATGTCAAATCTGAGAAACGTCAACAATGGGAATGGCAGCAATATTATAGAAAATTCCTATGCAGTTGGAACGATCCGTGGAAACCAGACAAACGGTGCCATCGGAGGATTGATCGGATGGCATAATTCGAACTGCAGCACTTCGGTCACAAACTGTTATACAAATGTAAGTATGGAAGTGGCAAAATCCAATCAGAAAGAGTCTGGTGGATTTATTGGATACATTGGAAATGCAGATGGAACGGGTATATTGAAAAACAATGTTTCTTACAGCAGCGGAACCCAGGGCTATAAATTTGACGGAGCATCCGAAGACACAAAGTATAGTGCAGAAGGTGTTTCTGGATTATATTCTATGAAAGAGAGCCGATTAAAAAGGGAGAGCAGCCGAACCGGGGCAACAGCATTGACGAAGATTACAGAGAGTTCCGTCGATACCCTTTCCGGAAAAGAATTTTACACGGCAATGGCATGGCCGGAAGACGTATGGAATTTTGCACCGCTGCAGGAAGGAAAGACACCGGTATTGCAGAATGGGGATTCCAATATGACAACGATGCTGCAGATGAAAGAAATTTCATCGGTGGATGACCTTCGGAAGATCAAGGATGACCTGGGCGGCGCCTATGTTCTGACAACCGACCTTGATGTATCGGAGATCGCAGAAGGCAATGCGATCATTTCGGGTAGTTTCCGAGGCCTGTTGCGGGGAAATGGACATCAGATCATCGGAATGAAGCTTCCGTTGTTTGAGACATTGGCAGGAGCTTCGGTGGAGGAGCTGAAGTTGACGCAGGGATCGATCGGGAAGAAAGATACCGATCAGGTTGCTGCACTGGCTAAAGTTTCGGAGAGCGGAACGACACTTAGACATGTCTATGTAAGAGATATGAGCATCACAGGAAGAACTACGGTAGGTGGTATGATTGCAGTGATGAAGCAGACGACGGCAGAAGCTTGTTCCGTTAATGCGGAGGTGACCGGAGGGAATGCAGGCGGATTTGCAGCGGAGATTTTGGAAGGCTCTGTCATTTCAAACTCTTATGCAAAGAGAGCTGTGGATCTAGACAGCTTCCAGACGGCAGAGGGTCCGCAGGGCGGATTTGCGGCAATCGTGAAGCAGTCACAGCTGAGTAAAAACTTTGGACAACTTTCGTGGAAAAAGGCGGAGGAAAAGAATGAGACTCCGGCTGCGGCAGGTGTTGTCGGAACCTTTATCGGGGAAAGTGGTACGGGAGACCAGACTCCGACAAAGATCGAACACAATATCTCTTTTGGACCGGCTTCCTATGCATTTGTAGGAAATCAGCAGGGGATTGCCGAAGGAGAGAACTATGTAGGAAACTACGAATATCGTGAGGGAGATCCGGTATCTTCGGTATTGCCTGGAAAAATCGAACAGGCATCTGAGGTACAGATCAAAAGCAAGGAATTCTATTTGCAGACACTGGAATGGCAGGAAGACATCTGGTATTTGGATGATGTTGTCGGAGGAAAGAGACCGCGTCTGCAGGCAGAAGGAGATGTGTACGGGACGGAAGAAAATCCAGTTTCGGTAGAAGCGCCGGAGATGATCCAGGAAGCGATCGCAGTGCGAAGTCAGGAAGAGGCTGCTTTGTCAAGATCACTGGAAGGAATTACAGGCTATCGGGAAGACCGGAAATTACTGTATGAAAATTTACAGTTATTTATGCCGTTCTACCAGAGAGAACAGATTGTTCTGGATGGAAATCACGTAGATGTGTCACACATTTTAAATCAGAAGAGAGTGCTGGCAGTCTATCCGATGGATGAACAGGGAAGAAGGATTGTAGCGCTGTCAGATAAGACCGTGAATCAGGTAAAGAAACTGAGAATTCAATTTGCGGATGAAACGACACCGCTGATCTACAATATGTCTTATATAGATACGCGGGCGAACATTGCTTCTTATAAGGTGTCACAGATTCCGGTACACTTTAACTTTAAAAATTATGTAGTGAATACAACATCAGCGCAGTTCCAGAAGTTGCTGGAAACAGCAAAGACATATGAATTTGACCGGGATATTGAGACAAGAGTGGCACAAAAGGACAGTGGTTCTGTTTTGGATGTATATCGGAGAAATTATAATGAAGTTGTCAAAACGGAGATGGAGCAGGTTCTTGTTTCGATGTCGGCCACAAATGCACAGTATCCGATAAATCTGGAAAATGAGATAGCAAAGAAGATCGTGACCGATCACTTCCTTACCAGCGAGTATCTGAAAGATTTCCTCTATGCGTATAACTATCTGGATCGCTGGTATGACTTTGAGATCGGAGGTATCAATCTCAGGGATGTCGTCCTGTTTGACAATTCTATCTTAAAGACAGGGAAAAAAGTGCGAAATCTTCCTACAGAGATTGTGAAACTCAGCAGCAATGGCGGGCGTCAGGGAAATAATACACCATCGTTCTATATTAACCGCCTCTCAGCTTATACAGGGATTTCTAACGTGGCGTCGTTCGTGGAATACTTTATGAAAGAGTATGCTGGTTATGCGGACGTCAATGATTGGATCATCGATAATTTCCAGAGTGGATTTATTGTAGAGGCGCGGGCGAACAACCCGAAGATTCAGTCAAGATTATGGAAGATTTTGAAAAACAATACGGTACAGCGGAATCATGAACTGATCCTTCCGGTATTATCGTATAAAACTTCCAAAAACTTGTATCTGGCATCGTTCCCATCCGCGCTGATTTATGGAAATCTGGAAATTTACAGTGGATATCAGGATACGGAAGCATGGAGACAGCAGAAAAAGCAACAGGTGATTACTCAGGTGAATCACTTCAAGACAAGTTATGATAATTTTGTTGACGTTGCGGAAAATGGGGCAAATTCTATTAACAACAGTAAGTTTTTGATCGTGGATTCTTCTGCCAATAAGAATCATAATCAGGATGTGTTCAAGGAATTTTATAGGCCGCTGCAGACACTTTGGCAGCATAGCAGTGGTGCGGTAGCGGTGATTTTCGGAAATCCAAATCTGGATTACATCTATTATAATGGTTCCAATTTCATCGGAGATCTGACTGTGTTAAATCACGAGATGGGACATGTGACAGATATGTGGATCTGGATGGAGAACAAAGGAAAACGACCGGGACGAAATGGCGAGGACTATTCCAATGGATTTGCCAATCAGGCCAACGTAGACTATAATATGAACTTTATGAAAACCTATGCGAGAGACGGATCGATGATGACAAATCTGACACCAGATCGGATCAATTCTCCGGAGGAGTTTCAGAGTTATTATAAGGAAGTGTTCGATGTCATCTATACGTTGGATTATTTGCAGGGGAAGGCGTATTTACAACTGACTCCGGAGCAGCAGGCAAGGATTACACTGCAGCACCGATACGGAACAACCAACAATCACCAGAAGTGGAACAGTGCAAACAGCACCTGGCGGACGATTGGTGCCGGAGAATTAGAAAATATGAATCTGAAGACATTGGATGATCTGTGGGACAATCAACTGACAATCCGGCCGGGACATCGGTTGGATCTGAGAAGTTTCAATGAGGTAGGAGTCAACAATTTAGGTGCTTATCAGATTGACAGAGCATGTTATGCGAGCTGGTATGTCCCGTATGTAGATAATGGTACACCGAATGCACAGACATTTCGTCGAAATGGGTATGAGCTGGCTGGCTTGTATGGATACAGCAACGGTCTGGTAGAGTACCTGAGTGGAAGAACAAGAACGGGGGATCTGCAATATTTTCGACAAAAAACAGGAAATGCAGACTTTACGTTTGAGTCCTATCGGAAAAGTAAAAACATAGAAATCGAGACAAAGATCCACGAGCAGAAAGAGCAGGGGAATGCGTACTTTGATGAAGAAGCTTTGATTCAATATCTAAAGCAAAATATGATCAATTATGGAAATGAGATCGGAAGTGGAGCTTCCAACGGAAACAATACACTGAATCATATCAAGGAATCCAGAGAGAATGTCTTCCGCTATCTCCAGAGGATTACCGATGAGTTCCGGACTCCGGTTTACGGTGGGACAGAGACGAGAAATGCCGTATCCATTTCTACAGCAGAAGAACTTGTCCAGAAGCTTAGAGAGAATCCAAATGGATTTTATGTGTTGGAAAAAGATATTTCCATGAAAAGCATCCAGGCAAGTGGAGAGGTGTATGTGGACACGACTTTCATTGGGAAACTGGATGGCAATGGACATAAGATCACAGATGCAGCAGTGCCACTTTTGCGCAGAACAGCAAACTCGTACATTGCAGACATAGAGATCAGTGACACAGCAGGGACAAAGAAAGACTGGGTTGCACAACAGAAGCAGTTTACGATTGTTGTAAAAGAAGAACAAGAAGAGACTGTACAGGAGATTAGAACATTAGAAGAGCTCCGGACTCTGGGAGAAAATCGTTATACGAAATATGTGCTGAAAAATGAGATCGATGCTTCTTCGGTGACAGATGCTGCTGTGATCCAAGGGACATTCACAGGAGAGCTGGACGGAGGAGAGTATGCGATCACAGGTCTTCAAGTACCGCTTTTTGAAAAAGTACAAAATGCGACGGTTCGTAATCTGAAGCTTACTTCTGTAAACATTACAAACAGCGAAAGCAAAAATGCCGCAGTGGCAAAAGAATCGAACCATTCGACGTTTGCACGGCTGAGTCTGGAAGATATCAAGATCAGTGGAAAAAGCTACAATGCTGCTGTCGTAGGATACGATTATACTGGTTCTGACTTTTCACAAATCCAGATTCGAAATGCGCAGATCCAAGGAACCGGAAATTACAATGCGGTCTTTGCAGGGCGCGCTTCTGGTTCAGAGATCAGTGAAATTGCAGTGATCGACAGTAAGGTGACACTGAGCGGAACGGATTGTGGAGGATTTATCGGAGCTGGGAAAAGCTTAAATATCCGTCAGGTGTACAGTGGTGCAGATATGGTGGCAGAGAACTATACGGATGAGAAGAATCGGACGAATAGTGCGGGATTCATTGGAAATCTCGGAGGAAAAAGCAATGTGGAAAATGTATTCGCGGCAGGAAAGGTAGACAATCGAACAGAGACGCCTCTTTATAACTTCCTGGGAACACCGGAAGTGTTAGAGTCGATGGTGAAGAATGCGTTTGTGCTTGAAACTGCCGGGGGAATCTCTCACACGACAGAAACGATAGGAACCCTTTCTGCAATTTCGGAAGAACGCACAAAAGAGGAAGAATTTTATCGGGCTTCTATGCACCTTTCGGAAGAAATCTGGAATCTCAGCTTAGTAGCTATGAAGGGATATCCTGAATTAAGAGGCATGGAGAAAAAAGAAATTATAGAGATCCATACACCGGAGGACTTTCTGAAGATGAAAGCATTCCCTGGACAGGAATATCATCTGAAAGCAGATATCAATCTGACGGAGGCAGAAGGCGAACGCGGTGTCATACCGGAATTTACAGGTGTGCTGGATGGACAGCACTATAAAATCACCGGATTGCAAAAGCCGCTGTTTGATCAACTGAAGGGAAGTGTCCGGAACCTGGCAATAGAGGGAAGTACTGTGGAGCTGTCAGACACTCCGGAGACGGTGAGCGGAATTTTGGCAAATACAATGGAAGATGCTGTTGTAGAACAAGTGCTGCTTCACGGAATCCGAGTGAACAGTGCAGCAGGAAAGGCTGCGGCAGTTGCGGGAACTGTACGCAATACAACGATGAAAAATCTTTTTGTAGAAGGTGCAGTTCAAGCGGCTTCTACGGCAGCCGGAGTTGCGGTGACGACAGAAGGAGCTGTCTTTGAAAATATTTATCTCAATGTGGACGTGACAGGGGCAGACGGAGCCGGGATGGTAGGAAACGGTGTCGGCGAAAATACCTACCGCAATATTTGTTCGGTAGGAGATGTGGCAGACCATATGCAGAAGCTTGGCGGAAATACTGCACAGTATAGCAATGCATATGAATTTGCAGCCGGAAATGGAATCAGCCAGTCTGGCGAAGGTGATTTTATAAGACCGATAGGCAAAGAAGTGTGGACAGCGGAATTTTATACAGAAACACTGGGACTGGATGCCTCTGTGTGGGATGCGGCGCAGGCAGCTGAAAGAGGATTTGCTTCGTTGAGAGAGTTTGCGGTCGAAATCAATCCGATGCGGGCGGAGATCCATACAGTGGCAGATCTCCAGAAGATAAACCGAGTGCCGGAAGGAAAATTTGTTCTGACAGCTGACCTGAACTTTGCAGATGTAGAAACTGCTTATGTGACAGAAACCTTTACAGGAAGCCTGGACGGGCAAGCACATGGCGTGAGTGGAATCAGAGGTCCGTTGTTTGCGGTACTGTCAGGAACTGTAGAAAACCTTCGTTTCAGAAATATTTTTGTGAAAAGCGAAGATGCAGGCGCAAATGTGCTGGCTGCGGAGACGAAGAATGCCACGGTAACAAATGTACATTTCAACGGAATCACTTTAAACGGTCAGAGTTACACAGGACTGGTTGGAAAAGATCAGGGCTCCACCTTTGAACAGATCAGTGTACAAGGTGTGGATCTGACGACAAACGCGGCTTATGCAGGGGTGATCACAGCCCAAGCAGCTGCATCCAGAATGTCCAATCTGCTTGTAGCAGAGACAAAGATACATACATCCGCAAATGAGGTGGGTGGACTTGTCGGAAGTGCAGATGCGGTGACGATTCAAAAAGTATTTGCAGATGCAGAATTGCACATGCCATATCAGGCGGCTCCGCAAAATACAGCGGCATTTGTCGGAAGCGTGACAGGAGAAAGTGCAATTTCAGAATGTGTGGTGGCTGGCGGTGTGTACCCACAAGATCCGGGAAGCACTCGTTACAAATTGATGTATATGAACAATCCGGATGATATTAATGAATTGAAGGCATTAAAAAACTGTTTTGTCAATACGGACACACCGGGATACCAGATTGTAGGTACAGATCCGCAGGGAGTGACGCAGGACAGTCTGCAAAGTGAAGCATTCTATCAGTCTGATCTGAAACTGGATCCGAACATCTGGAACTGGGCTGATGCAGCAAAGACGGGTTGGCCGAGACTTCGTGAGATGGATGCAGAGGGAATCAGACCTCCGGGGACAGAAGGAACACCGGCAGAAGAAACCCCGTTACAGACGACGGTTCCGTCTGGATATGAGCCGATCCATACGACCGAAGAACTGCTGGCGGCGAAAAACAGTTCCGGAAAATATATTCTGATGCAATCGATTTCTCTTTTTGGGAAAAAGGCTGTGGATGGTTCTTTCCTTGGAAACTTCAGTGGAGAACTGGATGGAAATGGACTGACGATCCGTGAAATTTCCGGGGCACCGCTATTTGACCGATTGTCGGGAACTGTGAAGAACTTAAAGGTCACAGACGTAACAGTAGAACGGTGGAAGAGTGACCAAGGGGCGAATGCGCTTGCGAAGTCTTTACAAAATGCGAAGGTTTCTAGATTGCAGTTAAAGAATATCCTTCTTGCAGGAGGAGACAATACAGGTGCACTTGCAGGAACGGCACAAAACACGACAATCAGTGAAGTGTGGGCAGAAGGATTGAACATCAACCCTTATGGACCGGCTTTTGCTGGAAAGACAGATTTGATGGTCGGAGGCCTGATTGCTCAGTTGAATGGAGGAGTTCATGTCAACGACAGCTATGCGGGAGGAGAAATCACTGTTCGCTCCAACACGCAGGGAGGTGTGTTTGGCTACAACAACTACGGAACGGTGAACACTGTCAAACAGGTCGTTTCAAATATGCGGACAAAATCCACGTCACCACAGACCGATGGAGCCGGCTTCATAGGAATGGTCGGTTTTGACGGAAGTATGGCAACGTGGATGGAAAATAACATTGCAATCGGGGAAGCAGGAGAAAACCGGGCACAGGGAAGTGTCGGGGAGGCCTACCGATTTGCAACAAAAGGAAATTCGAACACCGCGATCGAATTCGGGCTGAAGAATTGCTATGAGGCAGCGGTGAGCGGAAGGAGCGCCGCAGTTTCGGGATACTTGACAGAAACTACCGAGTATAAAAATCCAGATTTTTATCGGGATACTTTGAAATTTGACAGCACTAAATGGAACTTTTCTTCCGTGGCAGAACATGGATATCCTTCCCTTGTATGGATCGCAGGAGAAGAACCGCTTCCGCCATTGCCGGAAGGATCGGCAGTGACCGAACATCCACTGCGCACCGAACATCCATCTGCGGAATATATTCAGATTCGTACACCGGAAGACTTGATGAAGATTTCAGAGAATCCGGGTGGAAAATATATTTTGATGAACAATATTTCCATGGAGCAAGTGAGATTGCCGGAAAATCAGACCTCCTACATCATGAAAGCATTCTCAGGAGAACTGGATGGAAACAATCAGGTCATCCACGGATTGCGTGCCTCTTTGTTTGACCTCATTCGAGGAAGGTCAGTCAATGCCAAGGCGACTGTGAAAAATCTCCGCATACAAAATGTCTTTGTAACTGCAGGCGAGAAGACGGAGTGGGGATATACAAGGAAAGCAGAAGCCAATGGACTTGCACGTTCAGTGGAGTATGGTCATCTGGAGACGATCTATATGAATCATGTAAAACTGAATGGAGGAACGAACACCGCATCACTTAGCGGACTTGTGTATGAATCCTATGTCGGAAAAATCTGGTTAGAGGGAATTGACATTAACCGGGAGATTTCCCCGGCAGAACTTTCGAATTTTAACCTGGTCGGAGGAGCCATTGGGCAGCTGTCAGGGTATCGTTCCAAATTTGAAGATTCCTACGTGCAAGGGGAAATTGTTATGGATAATAACCAGCAAGGCGGCGCTGTGGGAGAGATTAAGGCAGCCCTGATAAGAAATGTCATCAGTAACATGGAGGCGAGATCCAACCAACCGGCGACATGGAGAGATAAGAGTGGATTTTTAGGAAGCATCGATACTTTTGGTACCAACGGGAAGAATTGGTGGGTAGACAGATGTATTGCCATCGGAAATGCAGGAGCCAATTATAAGTTTTTAGGAAAATATCAGATTGAAACGATAGAAGCGACAAATCTTACAAAATGTTACGAGCTCTCCAGTGCAACAGGAACAAGTAATGTTTCGGAGGCGACGATTGCAAAAGGAACCTTGCTGGCTGCTGAGGAACATCAGAAATACGACGTCTCGTTCTATCGCGATGTCTTAACTTTCAATGGCAACGAAGGGGGAGCTGATCCAGACGCGTGGGATTTCGGTTCGGTATCCACAAAAGGGTATCCGACATTAAAATGGCTCTTGACCTATGACAATTTGCCGATTACTATAGAGGAACCAGAGCATTTGGAACCATCAGAAAATCAGGCGGAAGCGCAGCCAGGAGAAGAGCATACATTGGAGCTGCCGGAAGTTGTACTTCCGGAAGAGCAGCCGGTATTGCCAGAAGAGGAAGCGCTGCCGGAGGAGCTTTTTGGAGAAGAAGAGATACTTCCAGAGTAGGAAGAAATACAATCAGTAGAAAGGATGAAGCAGAATGAAAAGACAGTATGAAGCACCAGCATTAGAAATTATCGAGTTTGACGGAGAGAGCATTATTACGATGAGTGGAGTTGAGAGTTCGTCACAGAATGATAATATGCTTGATGTTGGAGGAACTGGCTGGGGAGAATAATCCTAGTCAGGAAGAGATGACATAAGAAGGAAAGTGAGACGGCGGCAGACTTTTGTCTGTTGCCGTCTCTTTCTGTGAGCAGCAGGCAGAACGCCTCACAAAATTTTCTTCGATTGATTTTCTTCTTTTCTTATCGTATAATGTTTTATACGAGTGAAAACAGAGAAAGAGAGTGCAGAAGGAATATGAAAGCAGGAAAACAAAGGATGGCATTGCTGAGGATTGTGGCGGTAGTAGTCACCGTCATCGGGATCATTGGCATTGCTGCGGCGCTGTGGGCAGAGAAGAAAAAGGAGCAGCAGTGGGTTTCGAGCAATGCAGAAATTACCGCACGGATTAAGCCGTTTGAGGAGGAGAAGCGTGTATTAGAGAAGCAGGATAAGGAATGGCTGCAGCGGTTGGAGAACACGAGAAATGGAGGGACTTGTGTTCTGCTTGGCTTTGCAAATGCAAATCAAACGCTTACACAGGATACACTCCAGATCATGACAGAATATGGATATCGAGGAACATTTCCGCTGCAAAATGGGTTAGTACCGGGAAGCTCGTCGGAACTGATGAGTATGGAAGCATTTCATGGCATGCTTGGAAGCGGATGGGAATATGTGTTCCAGACAGAGTCTCCGGGAGGAGAAGATGAGGAGCAGTGGGTACAACAATTGGATGCCCAGATTGCAGCATGGAATGGTGCGGGGATCGGGACACCGGGGGGATATTTTTTCTCTGAGGGGCAAAGTTCCGAGAGCAAGGAGGAAGATCTGAAGGGGCGAGGATTTTCGGTATGGGCGGTTCCGCAGCAGTCCGGAGGCTATATTGGGAATCTGGAAGATGGTGTACTTCCGGTGAAGACTGTGGTAGTGTCAAAGCATGCAATGACGATGGAGTCTGCCCTCACGAATGCGATAAGCAAAAAGAAGTCGGTGGCATTTTTGTTTCCGGAAGTGACTTCTCAGATAGAAGGTGACGGGGAAGCCATTACACCTGAGACGTTTCGAAAGCTTCTGTCAGAGATCAAAGAAAAGGAGATGGCAGGAGCCTTGCAGGTGATGACCTATTATCAGTACTACCAGTATCGCGTGCAGTGCCAGGCGGAAGCAGAAGCATTGAAATTGGAGTATGAGATTTTTTGCCAACAGAAAGATGCAAGAATCAAAGAACTGGATGAGGAAATCCGAAACGTACTGGAAGAATATCGATAAAATGAGAAATCCCGTCGGGAAGAGATTCCATTTTTGATAAAATTATGATATACTGGTAACGTAAGAGTCCTGGTATGTCTATATATCAATGACAAAAGAGAATAAGGAGCGAGACAGATGAAGAGAGTATTACTGAAGCTCAGCGGAGAAGCGCTGGCAGGAGATAAAAAGACAGGTTTTGATGAGGCGACCTGTATCGGAGTCGCAGAGCAGGTAAAACAGCTTGTAGATGCAGGAATCCAGGTTGCGATCGTGACCGGAGGAGGCAACTTCTGGAGAGGAAGAACGAGCGAGACGATCGACCGCACGAAAGCGGACCAGATCGGGATGCTGGCGACAATCATGAACTGTACTTATGTGTCTGAGATTTTCCGCCATGTGGGAATGAAGACAGAAGTATTTACTCCATTTGTATGTGGAGCATTCACGACTCTGTTCTCCAAGGATGCAGCTGTGAAAGCGCTTGAAGAAGGAAAGGTGGTTTTCTTTGCCGGAGGTACCGGACATCCGTATTTTTCTACGGATACAGGTGCGGTTCTGCGTGCGATTGAGATCGAGGCAGAGGCAATGCTCGTTGCGAAGACGATCGATGGCGTATATGACAGTGATCCGAAGGTAAATCCGGAGGCTGTGAAGTACGATGAGATTTCGATCAGTGAAGTGATCGAGAAGAGACTGGCCGTGATCGATCTGGCAGCATCTATCTTATGTATGGAGAATCAGATGCCTATGCTCGTGTTTGGTTTGAGCGAGGAGAATAGTATCGTAGAGACGATGACAGGAACATTTACAGGAACGAAAGTAACTGTATCATAAAAAGAAGCGGAGGAATATAGCAATGAATGAAAGACTGAATGTATTTAATGAAAAAATGGAGAAATCTTACAACAGCCTGACAAGTGAACTGGCAACGATCCGTGCAGGACGTGCAAACCCACATGTACTGGATAAGCTGACAGTAGACTACTATGGATCACCAACTCCGATCCAGCAAGTGGCGAATGTATCTGTGCCGGAAGCGCGCATGATCCAGATCCAGCCATGGGAAAAATCAATGGTAAAAGAGATCGAGAAGGCAATCCTGACTTCTGATATCGGAATCAATCCGACCAATGATGGTACAGTCATCCGTCTTGTATTTCCAGAGCTGACAGAAGAGCGAAGAAAAGAACTTGTGAAAGATGTTAAGAAAAAAGGAGAAGCAGGAAAGGTTGCAGTTCGTAACATCAGACGTGATGGAAATGATACGTTTAAGAAATTAAAAGGAACAGAGGTTTCTGAAGATGAGATCAAGGATCTGGAAGATGAATTACAGAAACTGACAGATAAGTACATCGCACAGATCGAAAAAGCTGTTGAGGCAAAATCAAAAGAAGTGATGACTGTCTAAGAAGAAATTCTGTGTGAGGCACACAGTGCTTTATTTCTGATCTGAGACAACAGAAGAAAAAAAGGAGGATAAGCAAGGGGGATGAAGTGACGTCTGACCTTGCTTATCCTATTAGAGAGGAGAATTTGATTAGATGAACGTACCACAGCATATTGCGATCATCCTGGATGGGAATGGGCGTTGGGCGAAGAAGAAAGGAATGCCGAGAAATTACGGGCATGCCCAGGGAAGCAAAAATGTAGAGCGGATCTGTGAGGAAGCATATAAGATGGGTGTCAAGTATCTGACGGTCTATGCGTTTTCTACAGAGAACTGGAACCGGCCAAAAGGGGAAGTCGATGCGCTGATGAAGCTTCTCAGAAATTATATGAAGACTTGTTTAAAGACTGCCGAGAAGAACCGGATGAAAGTGCGCGTGATCGGAGATTTGACAGGACTTGATGAGGATATCCGCACAAGAATCTTAGAACTTGAGGAGGCTTCGAAGAATAACGATGGCCTGAACTTCCAGATTGCGATCAATTATGGAAGCAGGGATGAGATCGTCCGTGCAGTGAGAACTCTTGTCAAGGACTGCAAAGAGGGAAAGATAGAGGCGGAGAAGATCACAGAAGAGGTGTTGGAGTCTTATCTGGACACACATGGGATTCCGGATCCGGATCTTTTGATCCGTACAAGCGGAGAATTGCGGCTCTCCAACTATCTGCTCTGGCAGCTTGCCTACACAGAATTTTATTTTACAGATGTGTTATGGCCGGACTTTACGAAGGAAGAATTGCGAAAGGCGATTGAACAATATAATCGCCGTGACAGACGTTTTGGAAAGACAGGGGAGGAAGATACAAATGTTTAAGACAAGATTGATCAGCGGGATTCTGCTTGTGATCGTGGCGCTGTTTGCAATCGTCAGCGGAGGAGATATTCTGTTTGGAATTCTTCTCGTTCTCAGTCTGATCGGAATGAGTGAACTTTATAAAATTGCAGATGTGCATAAAAAACTGCTTGGTGTGACAGGCTATGTGGCAGCAGCAGCTTACTATATTTTGCTGCACAGAGTAGCGGCGGGAAAAGCGCCGGGAGCATTTGCAGCGGGCCAGATCAATGAGATTACCTGCATCGGAATACTCTTTTTGATCGTGTTGATGGCGGTTTATGTGTTTTCTTTTCCGAAATATCGCTCAGAGCAGGTGATGCTGACTTATTTCGGAATGTTTTATGTGGCAGTGATGCTTTCTTACATCTATCAGACAAGACTGCTTGCACACGGGGCATTTCTCGTAGGACTTGTGTTTATCTGTTCCTGGGGATGTGATACGTGTGCGTACTGTGTCGGAATGCTGATCGGTAAACATAAGATGGCTCCGAAGTTAAGTCCGAAGAAATCTGTGGAAGGTGGTATCGGTGGGATTGTAGGCGCTGCACTTCTTGGAGCGCTCTATGCTGCGGCAATCAATTATTTCGCGCCGGATGTGCAGGCAAGTGCATTGGCGTATGCATTTATTTGTGCAGTGGGCGGTATGATCTCACAGGTGGGAGATCTTGCGGCATCTGCAATCAAACGAAACCATGACATCAAGGACTATGGCAAGCTGATTCCGGGGCACGGCGGTGTGCTGGATCGGTTTGACAGTGTGATTTTTACAGCGCCGGTGATCTATTATCTCACTGTGACGATAATGAAGTAGGTGAATAAGATGAAAAAGATAGCAATTTTAGGTTCGACAGGCTCCATCGGCACACAGACGTTGGAGGTTGTGAGAGAAAATAAAGATATCGAAGTATCAGGACTGGCTGCGGGGAATAATATAGAACGACTGGAAGCGCAGATTCGGGAATTTGCACCGAAAGTTGTGGCAGTCTGGAATGAAGAGCGCGCAAAGGAACTGGCAGATAAGGTCAGAGATCTTGATGTGAAGATTGTATCTGGGATGGAAGGGCTGATTGAAGTATCCACACTTTCGGAAGTGGAGATCTTAGTGACTGCAATTGTAGGAATGATCGGGATTCGGCCGACGATTGCGGCAATTACGGCCGGAAAACATATTGCGCTTGCCAATAAGGAGACACTTGTGACTGCGGGGCATATTATCATGCCGCTGGCAAAAGAACACGGAGTGTCGATCCTTCCGGTGGACAGTGAGCACAGTGCCATTTTTCAGTCTTTGCAGGGCGGACAGGAGCGGGCGCTCCACAAAATCTTGCTCACAGCTTCCGGGGGGCCATTCCGCGGAAGAAGATGGGAAGACCTTCAGAATGTGCAGGTGGAAGATGCCTTGAAACACCCGAACTGGGAGATGGGAAGGAAGATTACGATCGATTCTTCTACGATGGTCAACAAAGGGCTGGAAGTGATTGAGGCAAAATGGCTCTTTGGAGTGGATGTAGATCAGATTGAGGTTGTTGTGCAGCCGCAGAGCATCATTCACTCCATGGTAGAATATGTGGATGGCGCGGTAATCGCCCAGCTTGGCACACCGGATATGAAGTTGCCGATTCAGTATGCACTCTACTACCCGGAGCGCAGATATCTGCCGGGAGACCGGCTGGATTTCAGAGGACTTGCACAGCTGACCTTTGAGGAGCCGGATTTGGAGACCTTCTATGGGCTGCGGCTGGCATACGAGGCAGGAAAGGCAGGCGGAAGCCTTCCGACGGTGTTCAATGCTGCAAATGAAAAGGCAGTGAGTAAGTTCTTGAACCGGGAGATCAGATTTTTGGAGATACCGGAGATGATCCAGGCATGCATGGAGGCGCACAAAAATATCGCCAATCCTTCTGTGGATGAAATACTGCAGACAGAGGCAGAAACATATGACTATATAGAAAGCAGGTGGTAACAGATGGGCATTCTTCTTGCCTTGTTACTTTTTAGTTTCATTGTAATTGTCCATGAACTTGGACATTTCTTACTAGCAAAGAAAAATGGGATCGATGTATCAGAATTTTCTCTTGGAATGGGACCGAGGATCCTAAGCTTTGAGCGGGGAGGCACGAGATACTCGTGGAAACTTTTGCCGTTTGGAGGATCCTGTATGATGGGCGAAGATGAGATTGACGATCAGTCGGCAGGAAGCTTTAACAGCAAATCGGTTTGGGCAAGGATTTCTGTCATAGCGGCAGGACCGGTGTTTAATTTTATTCTCGCGCTCATCTTTGCGGTGATCCTTGTTGCCTGGGTTGGTTATGATCCGGCCGTTGCAGACGATGTAATTCCGGGGTCAGCGGCAGAGGAAGCCGGATTGCAGAAGGGCGATGTCATTGTGAAGATGAATCACAAGGATATCAATCTCTGGAGAGAGGTACAGGTATATAATCAAATGCATCAGGGGGAGACAGTCACGGTCACTTATGAGCGGGATGGAAAAGAACATCAGGTAGATATCAAGCCGAGGATGGATGAAGAAACGGGAATGTATCTGCTTGGTCTGACCGGAAAGGCGCAAAATGAGAAGGCGGACGGACTGAAGGCGCTTCAGTATGGAGTCTATGAAGTAAAATATTGGATCTGTACGACATTGGATGGCTTGAAGATGCTTGTCACCGGAAAAGTCGGTCTTGACCAGATGGCCGGCCCGGTAGGAATTGTAAACCTTGTAGATGATACTTATGAGGCTGCGAAACCGGCGGGAATGGCAATTGTATTCCTGAATCTGATGAACATCGGAATCTTGTTATCGGCAAACTTAGGGGTGATGAATCTGCTTCCAATTCCGGCGTTAGATGGTGGAAGACTGGTATTTTTGATCCTGGAAGTGATCCGTGGCAAGCGAATTGCGCCGGAGAAAGAGGGAATGGTCCATTTTGCAGGATTTGTGCTGCTTTTTGGATTGATGATTTTGATTTTATTCAATGATGTGAAAAATCTGTTTCTGTAAGATTTTTTCAGATCAAAGGATATGTGCAGGCGCTCTTTTATAGGGCGCTTGTTGTGAGAGAAAATTAGGATTTTGTAGGAATTGGTCCTATGAAATAAAAAAGAAGTAATCACATGACGGTATGATTACTTCTTTTTATTTCTATTTGATTAAGCTTTCTAATTAAGCAATTCCGTTAACAGCTTTTGTTAAACGAGAAACTTTTCTAGCGCAAGTGTTCTTGTGGTAAACACCTTTAGAACCAGCTTTGTTGATCTCAACGATAGCAGCTTTTAAAGCTTCTTCAGCAGCAGCTTTGTCGCTGTGAGCAACAGCAGTCTCTACTTTTTTCACGTAAGTTTTTACTTTTGATTTAATTGCTTTATTTCTAGCAGCTTTTGTTTCGTTTACTAAAATTCTTTT
>OGYT01001257.1_pt1 | contig 17275 bp, 14 predicted proteins | sample 1576631 | NCBI WGS metagenome assembly OGYT01 (sample SAMEA3541588, study PRJEB24748) | human gut metagenome | biome: human gut; feature: human-associated habitat; material: faeces | place: China | collected 2012
CAGCCCTGCCATTATCATAGAAGAGCTGCTTTTACAGAGATTTCTTCACACACTCCCTGATTTTTTTCTGCATGCAGAGCGAGGGTGTCGCTCAATCATCTATTTTAATGATTTTGCGACACCCTCTGTTTACCTGTCACTTCACTGGGCTGGCACAGTGTTGTACCTGCCTGCTTCATGACATTTTTCCTGACATCATCCCCCATATAAAACAGGATAGCTCCCGCGCAACAGCTGTTTTTGCTACATTCCCACTTTTCCCATGGGACAGCATCAGCCTGTAATACTTCTTCCGCAGCCGTTCATTTGCCTTGTCCGCGTATGCAATGGACTCTGGTGTGTTCCCGGACTGCCTTGCTTTCAATTCCCTGGATTTATAACCCACCTGTCCCCTGCTATAATTCTGGGCGGCCTCTACCAGCAGGCGTCTCACATGGCTGTTCCCCACCTTTGTGATCCCAAGCCCCAGGTAGCAGGCGTATTTTTCTGCCGATGGGAAACGCTTGAAATCCCCGGTTTCTACTACTACAGCAAGGGCCGTATGGGTTTTGATGCCCAGGAAACAGGAAAGCTGTTTTGTCTTTTCACAGTATTCCTCCCTGGCGGCAAGTTCCCCAATACGCCTATCTAAGCGGTCAATTTTATCCATAAGTGTACTAAGGGTCAGCAGGTACTCTTCCAGGATTTCCCGGTACAGCCCTTCAGGTTCCAGCCCCCTGAGCCATTTAGTATGTGCCGCAGGTTGTGGCGCAGGCAGAATGCATTGATTTCCTGCTTCACTTTTTTCAGGGCCAGCTTATGGTCATCCCACATGCGGATATAATCCTTCACCTGTTCATCCTGGCCAGTTGGGACATACACAGGGTTGTAATCATGGTGGGCAGGGCATTTTGCGTTGTTACGCGCATCCCGCTTATCCGTTTTGATTTTTTTCTTTCCTTTAACTACAGGCATGGTGGTTGGTGCCAGGATAACGCATGTGATATTATGCTCTGTCAGCTGGTGGTACAGGGTATAGCCCAGGCATCCTGCCTCATAACCGCATATAAAAGATACATTTTCCCCCCAATGCAGCCCTCAGGGAAGCAAGAGAGGAAAGTACATGTTTATAATCCGCCTCCGTTGTATGCGGATGGGAAAACTCATCTTTCTCAATTGAATAGCAACAAAGTGAAAAAGTTTCTTTGTGAACGTCCATTCCTACGAAAATTGTGGTATTATACATTTGTAATGGCCTCCTTTTGTATGCGGTAATCCCTGTTACCTTTGAACTTTGCAATCTTGAGTATACAGGTAAATTCACGAGATTACAAATGTGGGGTCATTACATATTGTCTGTTACATTTGATTTATTCATATGCATAGATAAAGTTGCGTTATCTGGGGCAAAATGGTATACTCCCAAGTTTGACAGTTTAGAATGTTGAAAACCCTTAGAAACGTCGTATTTATGCCGTTTCTGAGGGCTTTTCTTTTTGAAAAAAGGGAGTAATGGATTCTTATTCTTTTGAATGTCTGCAGATACCCTTTATGGTACGTTTCTTTATCAATTCATAGTCAGTACGGAACCCGGCGTACTCATGCAACGCATCCGTAAGCTTTGTACGTGTGTAAGATGGGACATATCCTTCGTTTCCTATGCTTGTTACCCTCATTTTTCTGAGTGTCGAAATAATCTCATCACAAGTGAACTGGCTGTCTAGTTTGCGTTCCAGAATCCGGTAGATTAAAAGCGCGATAAAACATGTCGTAAAGTGAGCTTTGATCCTGTCATCCCGTTTTAGGTAAACCGGCCTGGCCTCGAATTCTGATTTCATGATCCGGAAAGATTCTTCGATTTCCCACCGCCCTTGATTTACTGCTGCGATTTCGGAAGGGTCATCGTCGAGATTCGTATAGACGGCATAGAAGCCGTCATACTGGGCTTCTTCCTGTACGGCGTCCTGATCAATTTCGTAAATTTTATTTGCAGCGCATTCACCATCTGCGGTGATCGATGTTTTCTTTATGAATCTGCGGTAATCATTCTGGCTATGCTTATCAATCCTTTTCGGCTCGGTATCAATTGCTTTTATCGCTCTTAAAATCTGCTGATTTCGGATCTGTTGTTGATAGTTCCTGTATTTCAGGGAATAGGTCACGATCAGAGTCTGATCGAAATCAATATCACGTTTCCCGTCATTTCCTTCCACATACAGCTGCTTGTAGAATAGCTTGCTGCGGTTTTTAGCGGTGTCTTCGAGCCTGCTGATATCATAGGTATCCAGGCTGTCTTTCAGATGCCATCCGGTGGGCTCCAGACACCATTGGCGCAAATCTTTTTTGAGCTTTTTAATGGACTGCGTTGTTATGAAACAGCGGCCGCCAAAGTTGTTGAATTTCCGGTTGCGTTCAGAAGACAGTCCAGCATCCGTACAGACGATAAATTTTGAAAGCGAGAAATCTCTCAGGATCTGTTCTTCCAATGGGATCAGAGTAGTCTGTTCATTGGTATTGCCTGGATGGATACAAAAGGCAAGGGGGATCCCACTTCGATCAATGAAAAGTCCCATCCCGACGATAGGGCTCGGGCGATGTTCCTTGCTCGGACCGTATTGTTTCAGGCCTTCCTGACATTCCGTTTCAAAAAAGTAATTGGTACAGTCATAGTACAGGACTCCGGTCTGCCGTTTGACCAGCCGCCGGCTTGCTTCATACAGTTCCGCCTGGATGGAATCGGATTCGTTTGCAATGACAGACAGGGCACGATAAATCTGATGCAGTTCAAAAGCCGGTGGTTCGAGCAAATCGGAGGACTGCTCATAGCAGGAGAGTTTTGAAGACGGATTGAGGATCCTCTCATACACAAGACGTGAAAGGATGGAATCAAGGTCATAGGAAAACGAATATTCTTTTGAAATCTTTCTACAGATGTTTGGCAGGCGAAGATCATAGTAGATCTTCTGAAGGAAAAGGTAACCAACGTTATAGGAATTCTGCTTATCGAAAGGAATGAGAATATCCGTCCGCAGCGGAACAAGGACTTTATGCTGCTTTTCAGCTTCGGCCTGATTGAGCTCGTCCAGATGCGCCTTAGCCCATTTATTGGCATCTGTACAATGATATTTTTCCATGATTTCCCGTTCAGTTCCAAGGCGTTCCACAACTTCTGAGGAGCGTTTGCCGTCGCGGCGGACAGAGCGGATGATGTAGTAGCTTATTCCATTTTTGGTTTTATTTGTAGTCAATCGCATGGCAGACTCCTTAAGAGAGATGGTATAATCGTATTATATCATATATTACGCTATTACGCACTAAAAATTTTCTGAATTTGACAAAAAAATAAGCAGCCATAAGGCTTGCACGATTTTCAGGTGTCGAACTCCCGGTATTATACATTTGTAATGGCCTCCTTTTGTATGCGGTAATCCCTGTTACCTTTGAACTTTGCAATCTTGAGTATACAGGTAAATTCACGAGATTACAAATGTGGGGTCATTACATATTGTCTGTTACATTTGATTTATTCATATGCATAGATAAAGTTGCGTTATCTGGGGCAAAATGGTATACTGTATAAGACATAATATTTTTGAAGGAACATGTGTTTGTGTCTATCAAGCAGATTGTTTAAGCATATTAGTCATATAGAAATGAGGTTAAAATATGAGTGAGGGCAAATTAGGACAAAAGAAAATAGAAAATATTAAAGAAGTGTCTGGGGCATGGAGGAATGTAAATAGTATTATAGCAATGGTAGGCACGTTACTGATTCTTATTGGACTTCCGTTGGTCTTTCAGGATTATTATTTTAATATTCTGAAGGTTAAGTATTATTTCTATTGTACAGTAGTAATTGCGATGGCTGTTGCACTAATTATTACAGCAATTATATTTTATTATATATATAAAAAGGAAATCGAGGGAAGGGCTATAAAAAACATAATAAATAAATTATCACTATGCTCTTTATCGGTACCAGATTGGGCTATGATTGCATTTGTTGTTGCAGCGACCATCTCGACTTTTCAGTCAGATTATATTTATGAATCTTTTTGGGGAAATGAGGGACGGTTTTGTGGACTCTTTTTGATTCTTTTATACGGAATTTGTTTTTTTATTGTTAGTAGGTATTTGGATTTTAAACAGTGGTATTTAGATGCGTTTTTGGCTGCTGGTGTGGTTGTGGGTTCTATAGGTATTCTTCATTTTTTTAGAATAGATCCAATTGGATTTAAAGAGAATATAACTCCATATGATTATGACATTTTCACATCGACTATTGGTAATATTAATACGTATACCTCGTATATAGCTCTAATTGTAGGTGCAAGTGTAGTCTTATTTTCAATGGAAGAGAATGCTGTGAAGAAAATATGGTATACATTTTGCATGGTTTTAGCATTTTGTTCATTGCTGATGGGGGCCAGTGATAATGCATATTTGGCGTTAGTTGCAGTATTAGGTGTGTTACCTTTATATCTATTTGACAAATTGAAGGGGATAAAGAATTATGTTTGTATCCTTGCTATTCTTGCTTCGGAATTCATGTTGATTGGCTGTATAAGCGATAAATGGGCAGAGAAAGTTCTTGATATTAGTGGTATATTTAAAATGGTTTCTGGTTTTAATTTATTGCCCTATATAACTTTGGCATTGTGGTTAATTACGGCCGCGTTGCATGTTGTAGATTGCAGGCAGAGACAGTCCAGAGAAAATAATATTGGAAGATATATATGGCTGGGGTTAATTATTCTGGTTAGTATTGTAGTAATATATATATTATATGATGCTAATTTAAGAGGGGACGGTGAAAAATACGGGATTCTGCAGCAATATGTGGTTCTAGATAATAATTGGGGAACTAATCGGGGATATATTTGGAGATTAGCAATGCGTATTTATAATGACTTTCCTATTTTTCATAAAATATTTGGTTCTGGGCCAGATACATTTGGTATTCTTACAGTTACACAGTATTTTGATGAAATGGCAGGCATGTATGGTCAGAAATTTGAAAGTGTTCATAACGAGTATCTACAGTACTTTGTTACAATAGGTATTGTTGGCATAACGGCATATCTTAGCTTGTTAATTTCATCACTTGCAAGGATGGTACGTAATTCTCATAATAATCCGGCTGTAATGGCTATAGTATTTTCGGTAATTAGTTATGGGGCCCAAGCCGTTGTGAATATCAGTGTCCCTATTGTTGCACCGATTATGATGCATCTAATTATGATGGGGTTGTCAGATTCTAAAAATAGTATATAATGCAGATAGAATTAGTGATAATAAATGTGGAAGATATTATCTATTGCAGACATATAAGCATTGGGTGTATTCTTATAGAAGACGGAAGAAGAATAAGTATGAGGTAAGGTAAATACAAGTGAAAAAGTTTAGCCGATATAAACGATTAATAAAATTCATATATGCCTTTAATGCTATCTGCTTGGTTGTAGCCGTTTATTGGTTTGTTTGGGTAGGATATTATAATAAGATTATAGAAGACCCGTTTTGGCGACGAGGAAACTGGTTGATGGTTGCCTTGTATGCAGCATTGATGGCTTTTTTTTATAAGACATATGGAGGTTTTAAGATTGCATATTTAAAAAAGGGGAATTTGATTTGGTCACAAATATTATCTATAATTTTTGTGAATGTTATTTCTTATTTACAAATAGCTCTTCTTGATAAGAAACTTCATCCAGTATATCCTATGTTTTTGATGACGTTATTTGATTTTGTGATTGTTGCTGTTTGGGCTAATTTTTTTCAATGGATTTATCGAAAGATGTTTCCACCAAAAAAACTAATGCTCATTTATGGAGAACGTCCGACTTTTCATCTTAGAGAGAAGATTAATTCTAGAGAGGATAAGTACTATTTGGATAGTGCAGTAAATATTTCTGAGGGAATACAAAAGATTATAAATCAAGCGGTACTATATGATGCAGTGATTATTGGAGATATTCCAGCTCATGATAGAAATCAGTTGATGAAGCTTTGTTTTCAGAAGTCTATACGTACATATACTGTACCAAAAATTTCCGATATTTTAATTCGGACTTCTTCAGAACTGGATATTTTTGATTCACCACTGTTATTATCAAGGAATGAAGGTTTGCAAATAGAGCAGTTAATTACAAAACGGATTTTGGATGTAGTATTTTCAATGGTTGGATTAATTGTATCAAGTCCTTTTTTTGTTATTATCGGGCTGTTAATAAAATGTACAGATTCAGGACCTATTTTTTACCGCCAGAAAAGGTTGACCCAGGGGGGGAAGGAGTTCAGTATATGCAAGTTTCGGACTATGATACAGGATGCAGAGAAAGAAAAGGGCGCTAGGTTAGCGGCGGAAAATGATGAACGTATTCTGCCCGTGGGGAAATTCCTCAGAAGAACCAGACTGGATGAACTTCCTCAGTTATGGAATATTTTAAAAGGAGAGATGTCTGTAGTAGGACCTAGACCAGAGCGCCCAGAGTTAGCAAAAAAGATAGAGGAGGAAATTCCGGAATTTAGTTACCGTTTAAAGGTAAAAGCTGGACTTACAGGGTATGCACAAATTTACGGAAAGTATAACACAACGTCCTATGACAAATTGAAATTGGATTTGAAGTATATTAGAAATTATTCACTTTTTTTAGATTTAAGACTTATTCTTATGACACCAAAGATAATGTTCATGAAGGAAAGTACAGAAGGAATAATGGAAGATGATGCAAAGGAAATATAAATGAAAAAGGGAAAAATATTAACAGTAGTTGTTCCGACTTATAATGCAGAGAAGTATTTAGAAAAAAATTTGAACTCATTATGCGTGGAAGAAGTATTATCAGAAATTGAAGTCATTATTGTAAATGATGGCTCAACGGACTCTTCTATAAATATTGCAAACAAATATGCAGAGAAATATCCAGATAGCTATAAGGTAATAACAAAAGAAAATGGAGGGCATGGTTCTGGAATTAATTGCGGGATAAAATATGCTCAAGGATATTATTTTAAAGTGTTGGATGCAGATGATTGGGTAGATAAAAATGCCTTAAAAAATTTGGTTAATTATCTAAAAGTATGTGACGATGATATTGTGTATTCGGGCTTTTTGTGGGCTTTTGATAATCAAAATGGAGATGAGGAGACTTTTCATAAAAAGGCGGAATTGAAGGAACCATTTAATGGTATTCAATATAAAACATCATATGCATTTGCGGATATAGCTGAAAAATTATATGTAAAAATTCATAGTTTAACGATTAAGACTGAAATATTACAAAGAAACAATATAACTATAGATACCCATTGTTATTATGTTGATACAGAATTGATTACTTATCCTATTCCCTATGTAGAAACAATTAGTTTTTTGGAGGATTATGTTTATATGTATCGAATTGGCCGGATAGGACAGAGTGTCAGTATAGAAAAAATGCAAAAAAATGAGAAGAACTATGATAAGGTTATACGGTCTTTGACTGAATTTTATGATAAATTAGAAAAAACGATTCCTTGTACAAAGGCACATAAAAGTTATATAGCAAGTATTATTGCTCGAGTTGTAGCGGGAAAGATTAAAATTTTATTAAGTTATCCCGTGTCAAAAGAAAAAATGAAAGAATGTAAAGAATATGATGATGAATTAAAAAGATGTTATCCAGATATTTATGGGAAGAATAAAAATATAGCTATTAAAATTTTACGAAAAACATCTTATAAGGCATATTGGGCAGCACATGCAGTTTTGAAAGTTAAAATTAAAGTAAGTTCTATTTAAACATGAAAGGCATACTGGATGAAGACTACAATAAAAAGATTGCAGACATTTGCACATTATAAACCTTTATTTTTACAGCTGGTAGCTAAAGATATAAAGCTAAAATATAGAAGAAGCTTCTTGGGATATATTTGGAGTATTTTAAACCCTTTAATGATTATGGGGATTATGGTGATTGTTTTTTCAAGCATGTTCAGATGGGATATAGCAAATTATCCTGTATATTTAATTATAGGTCAGACGATTTTTAGCTTTGTATCTGAGTCAACGAATCAAGCAATGTGGTCTATTACTGGAAATGCTGCGTTATTGAAAAAGACATATGTGCCCAAATATATTTTTCCTTTATCTAAAATCACCAGTTCCTTTGTAAACACTCTATTTGCATTAGGGGCAATGCTAATTGTTTTTATTGCATGCAGAGTAAAGTTTAATATTTATATGTTGTTTTTGCCAGTGGTATTACTAGAGGTTTATGTGTTTTGTTCTGGATTGGGATTGTTACTGGCACAAGGAACAGTGTTTTTTAGGGACATTCAGTATATATATGGTGCTTTTATTACAGTGTGGACGTATTTAACACCTATTTTTTATCCTATACAACAATTACCATTTGAGTTAATGTGGATGATTAAACATTTTAATCCGCTATATTCATATATAACGCAATTTAGGACAATTGTTTTAGAAGGTACATTCCCAGACTTAAGATTAATTGCCTATGGGATAGTGGTAGCTGGTTTATCACTTGCAATTGGCCTGTTTGTCTTTCTTAAAAAACAGGATAAATTTATATTATATATTTAGAGTAGGAAAAACATATGGTAGAGAAAGCACAAGAATATGCAGTAATTGTGGAGCATGCGACAGTTCGTTTTAATATGGCTTCAGAAAGAATAGATAATTTGAAGGAATATTTTGTAAAGTTTGTAAAACGTGAATTAATGTTTAAAGAGTTTCTGGCATTGAAGGAAATAAGCTTTAAAGTAAAGAAAGGGGAATCTTGGGGAATTATTGGAACCAACGGTTCTGGAAAGTCAACATTATTGAAGTTAATTTGTGGTATATTGAAACCTTATAAAGGAACTGTGATTATGAATGGCACAGTTGCTCCGCTAATTGAACTTGGTGCTGGTTTTGATGGTGATTTGACAGCAAGAGAAAACATCTTTTTAAATGGTGCAGTTCTTGGCTATGATAAAAAGTTTATGTTAAAACATTTTGATGAGATTGTGGATTTTGCGGAATTACGCGGATTTTTGGATATGCCAATAAAGAATTACTCATCGGGTATGGCCGCAAGATTGGGATTTGCAATTGCGACGGTTGTTCGCCCCGATATTCTGATTTGTGATGAGGTCTTGGCGGTTGGGGATTACGCTTTTCAGCAAAAATGTGAAAGGAGAATGAGTGATATGAGAGAACAGGGAACGACTTTGTTGTATGTATCCCATTCTATAGAGTCAGTCAAGGAAGTGTGCGACCATGCGCTTTGGATTGATAGAGGAAATGAAAGAATGCAGGGAGAGGTTAGTGCAGTATGTGATGCCTATATGAAAGCGATAGGCTAGAAAAATGATTGCGTATGGGAGGAAAATGTGATAATAAAACATTATTTACACGTTATTTTCAAACACTATCTGGTCAGTATAAGGCAATGGACAAAAGATAAACCGTTTTGGGGGTGTTGTTTGAAAATATTATTGAGAGGGAGGACAAAGGAATTCCAGCAATATGTAGCAAGATATGTTCCAGCTAAAACTATAGATGGAATAGATTGTGTTACACGAAATTTGGCTGTAAGTACTATGGGAACTCTTAATCCTAAGATTATTATCATGTATTTAGAAAGAGATTCTGGTTCTGGCGGCTTCTGTGCTGAATGGGTATATTGGCTGAATCGAGTTTCATTTTCAGATAAAATGGGATTTAAACATTGTATAAATTGGATAGACAGTCAGTTTTTTAAAGAGGAAGAATTAGAAAATGGTAATATATTTGAGTATTTTTTTGAGCAACCCGCGGATATATCTGTCGAGGAGACTTTAAAGAGCCAAAATGTTATTTTTGATTATAACACTATTGATTATGGATATTATGATTCTTTTGCTCCTGGCCGAAATGATGATTATATTTTTTCGGAAACGGATATCATAAATTTTTCCAAAATTCAGAAAAAGTATATTAGACTTAATGAATGTTTGAAGAATGAGATTGATTTAGATATAATTAATCTGTTAAAGGGGAAAAAAGTACTTGCAGTACATGCCAGAGGTGCAGATGCTAAAATTCCTTATAATAATCATCCAATACCAGTAACAATTGAAGATTATATAGATAATGCTAGAAGAGAAATGAATGCTATACAGGCAGAAAAGATTTTTTTGGCAACGGATGATAATAATATTCTGAAACGATTTGTAGAAGAATTCGGTGACAAATTGTTATACTATAATGATGTTGAACGATCTGACGGAGTGAGAATGAGTTGTTATGGCGAAAGTAACCGATTTATGCATCATTACAAATTAGGAAAGGAGATTATTAGAGATGTATATACCATGGCTGCTTGTCAAGGATTAGTGTGTAGTACTTCGTATGTCAGCTATATAGTTAGAATTCTAAAGAAATCAATGGATTGTGATTATGAAGTAATATATTGCATTAAAACAAAGTTACGAAAAAAAGGACTGAATCTCACTGACCCTAAAGCGATTAGTAGTGTTGAAAAGATTTGGAATCAAGAATTAAAGGATAGAAAGAAAGGATAAAAGATGAAAATTGCGCTTATAACTGGTATAACTGGCCAGGACGGTAGTTTTTTAGCAGAGCTTTTGGTGGAGAAAGGATATGAGGTGCATGGTATAATAAGAAGAGCATCAATTTCTAATACCAGCCGAATTGATCACTTGCTAGAAAAAAAGGTCATAACATTGCATGATGGAGACCTGACTGATACCAGCAGTTTAATTAGAATTATTAATTTGGTAAAGCCCGATGAGATTTATAATCTTGCGGCACAAAGCCATGTTCAGGTGAGTTTTGATGCTCCTGAATATTCGGGAGATGTGGATGCTTTAGGCGTTTTGCGTATCTTAGAATCGGTAAGGATACTGGGTATGGAGAAGAAATGTCGTGTATATCAAGCATCAACGTCGGAGTTGTTTGGGAAAGTAGAAGAGGTTCCACAGAGAGAAACCACGCCATTCCATCCATATAGTCCATATGCGGTGGCTAAACAATACGGTTTTTGGATTGTTAAGGAGTATAGAGAGGCTTATGGCATGTTTGCTGTTAATGGAATTCTTTTTAACCATGAATCTGAAAGAAGAGGGGAAAATTTTGTGACAAGAAAAATTTCCCTCGCTGTTGCTAGAATTGCAAATGGACTGCAGGATAAATTGTATTTAGGAAATATGGATTCACTACGGGATTGGGGTTATGCAAAAGACTATGTAGAATGTATGTGGATGATGCTCCAACAGGATAATCCGGAGGACTTTGTTATTGCAACGGGAGAGCAACATACAGTTAGGGATTTTGTTGAAAGGGCATTTCGTGTAGTTGGAATTGATATTGAGTGGTGTGGTGTGGGTGCTGACGAGAAGGGGCTTGACAAGAAGAACGGTAAGGTTTTAGTTGAGATTGACAAACGATGGTTTAGGCCTACTGATGTAGATAATTTATGGGGAGACCCTACAAAAGCTAGAACAGTTTTGGGATGGAATCCTCGAAGTACAAGCTATGAACAACTGATTGAAATAATGGTCAAAAACGATTTAGAAATTGCAAGAAAAGAAAAGGGAGCTAAATAATATGGAATTTAAACTTTGTGATAATCCTTGGGGGAAAGAAGAGATAAATGCAATTCAGAGAGTAATAGATTCTAATATGTATACTATGGGGGAAAATGTAAAAGAATTTGAGCGGTTGTTCGCAGAAAAATTTGGAACAAGATATGCCGTTATGGTGAGTTCTGGCTCCACTGCTAATCTTCTCGCAATTGCAGCGTTAGTATACTCTAAAAGACTTCCGCGTGGAAGTGAGGTCATTGTACCGGCAGTCTCATGGAGTACAACATATGCTCCACTGGAACAGTATGGTATGAAAGTGGTATTTGTCGATATTGATCCAAATACGTTGAACATAAGTGTTGAAGCTTTGGAAAGATGCATATCTAATAAAACCAAGATGATTTTTTTGGTGAACTTGCTAGGCAATCCAAATGATTTTGATGAGATATTTAAAATTTGTAATAGTAGAGATATAATTATTATAGAGGATAATTGTGAATCGCTTGGTGCCGAATATAATGGAAGACAATTAGGAACCTTTGGATTATTGGGGACCTATTCATCATTTTATTCACATCATATATGCACGATGGAAGGTGGGGTTGTAGTAACTGAGGATAAGAAATTATACGAATATATGTTAGCAATACGAGCTCATGGTTGGACAAGAAACCTTCCAGGTGATAGTGTGATTTATGAAAAGAAGGATGATCCTTTTTACGAAAGTTTTAATTTTATTATTCCAGGATATAATCTTCGGCCATTAGAGATGGAGGGAGCAATAGGAATTGAACAGTTAAAGAAGATGGACTACATGATTGCCCAAAGAAGAGAAAATGCAAAGTATTTTAAGTCTAAGATGGAGGGGATTCAAGGAATAAGAATCCAAAAAGAAATTGGTAATTCATCGTGGTTTGGTTTTGCGCTAGTTTTAGAGAATCAGTTAGTAGGGAAAAGAGATGAACTTGTAAAGGAATTTGCCGGAAAAGGGATTGAAGTAAGGCCTATTGTTGCAGGCAATTTTACTAGGAATAAAGTTATCGAATATATGGATTATAAAATTCCAGAACCATTAATAAATGCTGATGATATACATTTCAATGGTTTCTTTATAGGCAACCATAGTAAAAACAATTTTGCGGAGATTGACTATTTTTACAATGTCTTACAGAATGTTATTAAGAAATGGATGTGAGATTATGGAAAAAAATGCAAAAATATATGTTGCTGGTCATACGGGTTTGGTTGGTAACGCAATAGTGCGTGAATTGAAAGATTCAGGTTACGAAAATCTTATATTGAGAACACATAAAGAATTAGACTTGACGCGGCAAGCGGAGGTGGAAGCTTTTTTTGTTCAGGAAAATCCAGAGTATGTATTTATTGCTGCCGGGTTAGTTGGCGGTATTAAAGCAAATAGTGATGCACCGGCAGATTTCTATTATGAAAATATGCAAATAGCTAATAATCTCATATGGTCAGCGCACAAAATCGGTATTAAAAAGTTATTGTATCTGGCGAGTGCATGTATGTATCCCAAAAATTGCGAGCAACCAATGAAAGAAACATCTATTCTTTCCGGTTATCCAGAGGTGACAAATGAAGGATATGCATTAGCTAAAATTGGTGGTGTCCGTTTATGCAGCTATCTATATAAACAGTATGGTGATGATTTTATTTCAGCCATTCCTGCAAATGCCTATGGCTTGGGAGATTGTTTTGACCCGGATAAGTCACATGTGATTCCTGCATTGCTTTTAAAATATCATAAAGCGAAGCTCAGGGGAGAAAAACAGGTGGTTTTGTGGGGGAGTGGAAAAGCAAAACGTGAATTTATAAATACAATAGATATAGCAAAAGCTAGTATTTTTTTGATGAATTATTACTCGGACGAAAAAACAATTAATATTGGGACAGGTGAAGAAATATCAATAATGGAACTATCCCAAATGATTAAACGTATAGTTGGATTTGAGGGGGATATTGTCTGCGATTTAACAAAACCAGATGGTATGCCAAGACGCATATTGGATTCCTCAGAAATATGTAAAATGGGCTGGTTCCCTAAGGTTTCACTAAACGACGGTTTAACAGAATTATATGATGCCTATTTGCTCAGTTGAAGAAAAGGTGGAAGATGATTATATAAGAGGAGGACAAGCGTTAATGTTAGAATTACCGAGCATAGGATTTGGTACGGCGGACTTGGGTGATGGGACAGAAGAAGCTGTTTTTACTGCTTTATGTAATGGGTATAGACTTATTGATACAGCAAGAGCTTACGATAGTGAAGCTGCTGTAGGCAAAGCTCTTAATAGAGTCTATAAAGAAAATGGAAGTAAACGTTCTGATTATATAATTCAGACAAAATTGAGTCCTAGTGTTTCGGGATATGATGAGACGCTTGCTGACTTTGAGCAATCATTGGAATCACTGAATACTGAGTATGTTGATGTCTACTTTATTCATTGGCCAGTTATTAGGGGGAATGAAAAGACATATCATAAAAAGAATGTTGAAACTTGGAAGGCGTTTGAAAAACTTTATGGTGCTAAAAAAGTAAAGAGACTTGGTGTGTGCAATTTTTTGGAAAGGCACCTTGCAGATATCTGGGATAATTGTAATGTGAGGCCTACTGTGCATCAGTTAGAGATACATCCAGGATATCAGCAGATAGGTTTGGTGGAATATTCCCAAAAACTGGGAATGAAGATAGAGGCGTGGTCTCCTATGGGTAGAGGTGAATTGAAAAATAGGACATATATTGATATGGCTGATAGGTATGGTTGTAATATAGGACAACTTGCATTGAAGTGGAGTTTGCAAAAAGGATATATCCCATTGTCGAGATCACAGACCAAGGACCATATAATTAATAATAAGATATTAGATTTTACGATTGCGAAAGAAGATATGAATAAAATAGATGAGCTTAACACTAATACTAATTATTTGAATATATGGAGTTATAAAAGACAACAGATGTATTGATTGTATTACAATAGGAGGAGGTATAGTAGCATGAGAGTAGCTGATTATCTTGCGGAAAAATTGAATAGCGTTGGAATAGAAGATGTGTTTATACTGACGGGAGGAGGTCTTATGTTTCTAACTGACGGTATAGCGCGTAATAAAAATATTACACCCATACCGTGTCTTCATGAACAGGCAGCTTCTATGTCTGCTATTGCCTATGCCCAGATTCGGGAGGGGTATGGGTGTTGTTATGTTACAACAGGTTGTGGAGGAACGAACACCATAACAGGTGTGTTACATGCATGGCAAGATCATGTTCCGGTAGTTTTTGTATCAGGACAGTGCAATAGAAATGAAATGATGACTATAGCTAAGTCTAAAGTAAGGCAGATAGGCCTTCAAGAAGCAGATATAGTTTCTATAGTCGATTCTATAACAAAGTATGCGGTGACAATTATGGAACCAGCAGATGCCGTATACTGTATAGAAAAAGCTTTATATGAGGCTCAACATGGTAATCCAGGACCAGTATGGCTTGATATACCTATGGATATTCAGGAAGCGGAGATAAATCCTAACAATCTCAAGCATTTTATGCCAGAACAAGATTTAAAGACCGAGTGTACTGAGGAAGAGATGAATTATGCGGTTAGGGCACTGGAAGAAGCAGAGAGACCCATAATTATTGTTGGACAAGGTGTCAGACTTGCAGGTGCTTGTAAAGAATTAAATGAATTTATAGACACATATCAAATACCAATAGTTGGAACTCGTATGGGGTGGGATATATATCCAAGAGATAGTAATCTTAATATAGGTCTAATAGATACAAGAGGAACCAGGGCAGGTAACTTTGCAGCGGAAAATGCTGATACAGTAATATGCATAGGTAGTAGGTTGTCTATGATGACCACTGGATATAACTACGACTTGTTTCTTAGAGGTGCTAAGAAGTTTATAGTTGTAGATATAGATGAAGAAGAACATAAGAAGGGCACGGTACATATAGATAAAATTATTAATGCTGATGCTAAAGATTTCATATCTAAGTTGAAAGGTATGGAGTTGAATGATATCAGTGCATGGCGGGATAAGTGCTTATACTGGAAACAGAAATGGCCGATGATTACTAAGGAGCATGAAGATGATAGTAAAGGAATTAGTAAGTTTGCATTTATAGGCGTTTTAAATAAGTATCTTAAACAAGATAGCGTAGTTACTACTGATGCTGGTGCTACAACAGAAATACCAATGCAGGCACTTAATTTCACAAGCAGCAAACAAAGGTATCTTGGAAGTGCGGCTCAGTGTGAGATGGGATATTCTATACCAGCAGCTATTGGAGCTTCTGTAGGACGCGATAAAAAAGAGATTTTCTGTATAGTAGGGGATGGTAGCTTTCAGCTAAACATACAAGAGCTTCAAACTATAATGACACAAAAACTTCCAATTAAGGTATTTGTTTGGAATAATGATGGATATGGAACAATAAGGGGACATCAGAAGACGATATTTAAAGGACGATATGTCGGTGTAGATGAGGCAAGTGGAACAGCATTCCCGGATTTAAAAAAGATAGCCATGGCTTATGGAATCGAGTATAAATCTGCTGTAACCCTGAAAGAACTTGACAAAGTGATGAAGGATGTAGTAGGAAAAACTGCGCCTGTTATAGTAGATGTGAGATGCTGGAGAGAGGAGTTTAATCCAATTGCCAAAGCACAAATGAGGATGGAAGATGGTACTAGAGTAGCTATGCCATTGGAAGATATGGCTCCATTCATAGATAGGGCAGAGTTCGTAAAAGAGATGATAGTTGAACCCATCAGATGGTGGGAAAAATAAGGTAAGTTCAAAGATGGTGATAAACAAAAAGGACAAGAAGGGCATTCGTATACTAAGACCTTTATATGTTCCAGTAAGCAATGCAATAAGATGTACATTTGGAACAGGGGGATATGTCTTTGCGATATGTAAATTTCTTCGGAGATTGTCCAATCCATATTTTAGAAATTATATAAATAATTATAGAAGCCCATATGGCCATAAGTGTATTGACGAGAAAATGAAAGAAGTAATTAACATGCAGGTGAATGTCCTTGGTGACAGAAATAAGGGAAAAGTTATTATGCTCTTGGAGAACCAATCGCATCATGCTGGATTCTGTGCTGTATGGGTGTATTTTTTAAATAGGCTATCGTTTTCGGATAAAATGGGCTTTTATCATGTTATAGATTGGGAAGAAAGTGAATTTTATCAGGAAGAGCATCCGATACATGGTTCAACCAGTATTTTCGAATACTATTTTGAGCAGCCATCGGGTATAACACTTGAGGATGCTAGAAAAAGTAATTTCGTGGTTTACGATTGGAATAGTCCTGAATTTGGCTATAATGATACATTTCATGTGGGAGATGTTAATGATTATAAGTTTTCAGCAGAAGATATAGAGCAGTTTGCCAAGATACAGCGTAAATATGTTCATTTGCATGAGGAGATTGAATTTAACATAAAGGAACAGATTCAAAAGTTATTTCATGGGAAAACCAATGTGATTGGGGTTCATGCTAGAGGTGCAGATACTAAAATTGGATACAAGGGACATCCAACTACAGTAGCATCGGAAGATTATATAGAAGAGACACAAAAGATGGTTGAGAAATTCAATGCGGATTTTATTTTTCTAGCTACGGATGATCAAGAGATACTGGAACAGTTCAAGAAGGTTTTTGGGGATAGATTA
>OGYT01001260.1_pt1 | contig 17250 bp, 15 predicted proteins | sample 1576631 | NCBI WGS metagenome assembly OGYT01 (sample SAMEA3541588, study PRJEB24748) | human gut metagenome | biome: human gut; feature: human-associated habitat; material: faeces | place: China | collected 2012
TTCCGTAGATATGTGCTCCGCTAATAGCGTCGAGCATATCATTCGGCTTGTCATGTGTAGGACTGTTCAACCAAAATTCACCCATCGGAAGATCTACTTTTTGATAATGTAGTAGACCATCGCTTACCATCGTCGGAGCCACACATTCTGCCGAAAACTGGCAATCATATTCTCTCGCACAGTCCGCCAATACCTGATAAAACACATCTACGACGAGTTCTGATATGGTAGTACGTACGTCTCGCAGAATCTTTTCACTTTGTTCGACACTTTCCATCGGAATACCTGCCAATAGAGGTAGATAAGGCATCAAATCGTAACCACGACGTTTCTGAAATTCAATAGCGAAACGCTTATTCCAGTTTTGGCTGCCACATTCCCAACTGTCGACATGCATATATTTCAGTACGCGACGGGCTACTTCGGGATTGGTCTTTGCAAATGCCTGCGCAAACCAGTTATCGAATTGCTTCCGTACCGTTTTCGGGTTAAACTTATCACATTCCAATCCTTTTCCGCCTCCCGCTGTTGCATTGGTATGTCCGGTAGCCGTATGTCCCATGCGGAGTAATTTCCATTTTCCTTTGGGGAGAGTGGCGGTCAATGTTTTTCCATTCGAATGACCGGTATATTGCTCTGTCAGATTGATGACTTGTGAAAGTGAATAGCAATCCTGTTTCCCAACTTCCTCTTCTTTAGTCGCTTGAGCGACACGCCATACCAGTCCGGCTTTTCCTTCCCACTGGTTCAGACGGGCTTCCCGGTGCAGGCGTAATTCTTTTATTTTCAGATTGGGCTTCCATTTGGCAGCATCCATATCTTCACTTCCCGGTTCGCTTCCTTCAGGAGTCCAGTAGAAACGGAAGAAACGGGCAGTAGTCGGAGGAATGCTATGAGTTGAATTCTCATCCGTATTCTGCCATCCCTGACGGGCAGGGACCAATTGCTTAACCAAACGATAATTCACTCCGTCGTCACTGACCATTACTTTCAAGCGGTGTGCCTGATAATTATTACCATTTAAAACGATTTCGATGTTCCGGCAAGTGAAAGGTTCTCCGTATTCATATTGGATATAGCAGGGATATGAAGAACGGATCACTCCTGCCGCATCCATATTCACTGTTTGAGCAGCTTTTACGTTTCCTGTCGTGGCTAGATTGACACAGGTAATTTTTGCCTGCATTTCGTCCGCTGCGTCTTCTACCGGCAAAGCGAATAATGCAATATCTTCATAATAATTTTCATAGGCTTCCGGTTGTGGCAAGCGAATAGCCATCAACTTTCCTCCGTTTACAATCGTATCACTCCAAACCACTTTTTGCATGGATTCTTCGGGAGCAATCCAGGGACCTCCCGCCAATGCAAAACCATCACAAATGTGCATCCCCAATTTCAGCCCCAAACGATCTGCTTCTTCCATGCTGAAACGCACCATCTCCCACCATTCGGGAGTTAGCTGCTGCGCTTTGCCATCGTATTGGGCACCTTCATGAATACCTTTAATCGGCATCAGATAAGTACCTCCTAATCCGGCATGTTTCATTGCCTCCAAGTCGGCTGTAATCCCTTCTTTAGACACGGCACCATACATCCAATACCAAAAGGTCCAGGGTTTTGCTTCGTCTGACGGATTTTGAAATTGCTCCCTAAGTGAGCGTGTTTGCTGTGCATCGGCAGGGCATACAGCTGTCCATGCTAATAGAGAAAGTGCAAATATTTGTTGTTTCAGTCGGCTTTTCATTCCAGTCTATATTTTTACTAAAGTAAAGACGAAAATCACTCTGTTTTGTACTCACTATTAGCTTATGAGATCAGGAATATAACAACTTTAATCAAAAAAAGGTGCACCTCCTTTCCCACTCCAGGTAGAAGGTGCACCACACAAACAAAACAAACAATAGACGACCTTCACAGGCAGTATTTCGTATATTACTTAACTAACTATAAATCATGATCTATCTGAATAAAAATTCTTTCTCTATAATCAGACGGTGTCATGCCGGTATGTTCGCGAAAGAACCTTGTCATAACGGAATTCGACTGGAAGTTTGTACGTGATGCCACTTCTTTTATTTCAAGGTCCGAATCCCGTAGAAGAGCCTTTATCTCAAGAATGGAATATTCTATAATCCAGTCTTTTGCCGAACGGCCGCTCATATCCGTAATTACCATTGTAAGGTGTTTAGCGGACACGCACATCTTTTGCGCATAAAACGCAACATCCCGGCTTACGGTATGAAATTCGATCACCAAACAAAAGAAGTCGAATAAAAGTTTTTCCTTACGGGTATATTTTACTAATTCGGCAGCTTTCGGATTTCTTTTATAAGCCACATAGATATCCCAATAGAAAACACGTAATAGTTGCATAATAGACTCCCGTCTGAATAAGTTCCGAGGCAAGTTGATACGATAAATCAGTATATGACAAAAGTGAATGAAGCGTTGACATTCTTCATCGGATAGCGGAATACTGAAATTCTTCCGCATGTAAAAGAAAAAATCAAGAGTAGGTATACATACTCCGCTTATCGTATCCATAAACAGGTTTTTGGATATTTTTAGAAATGTCATTGAAAAGTCATCGCTAATCTCTGTGACAGCAGCCAACTGGAAAGGAAAAATAACCACCAGATCATTGGGAACAATCCGTCGTTTATTACCAAAAACATTGAAAAGCGCACTTCCTCCCGTACATATCCCGTTTATCCCTTCTTCAAGATATGCAGGAGTTTCATTAAGCGGTAAATCGTCTATTTTAGTATAGACATTAAACTCTTCTGTTTCTGATATATTATCAAATACTTTATTTTGCCTATATGGCTTATTATCTTTCATTGACTGCAATTTATGCTATTATGCTGTTTGTCTTTATTTCTTGCTTCTATCATATACATATGTTAATCGTGACATTTTGATTAAGTAAATTGTACAATCAAAGATATGGGAAAGATATATAAGAAACTTTCTTTATCTTTCATCAGAATCATCAGTGCCAGAAAATATTCACCTTCATCAATATCAGGAATGGTTGTATACACTTTATCGTCCGAATATTTATGAATATCACCACATTCTATCAACATTCTGTCATTTACTGAAGACACAAGGTATAGATTGGCGCTATCCCATGTTAACATATCCAAGTGATGTCCAGTGATGACAATGGGGGCTTGTGGTGTAATCCTCCCATTACATTTTTTACTTGAAGGATCATATACTTTTTCAATGGCAGGGAATGGTGCTCCTTCAATCATTAATATTTCGGCTTTTATCGTTTTCATTTTGTATGATAATAAGTTTGTATATAAACAGATGATGATTTTGTTCGTAACTCATTTTAATGGAATATCCCGGATACAGCGGAGATAAAGAGTATTAACCTTAGAAATAGGACCTGATGTATATTTCACTGCCGTAGGATAAAATTTTATAGACCATGCATTCGTACTACTATTATTTTCTGTTGCCAACCAATAAGCTGTCCCCTTACTATCATCTGACGAAACGTTAAATGGCTGGAAATCGGTACCTTTATCCTTGGTTCTCTCTAATTCCTTATAAAAAATCATAATTAGGCTTCCCTCCCGTAATGTAGGTACCCGCCATGTCCCGGGTTCATCTTTCCCGTTCTTTCCACGATACATTGCACATCCTTTGGGTACTGCAAAACTTGCCGTAGTGTAACTATTTGTGTTTGCCGTAGCGAGGTAGCCATTTGCAGTAGCCCATTTCATTGTTTTCTCTCCCACATTCTTTCCATCATTATCATTTCCATCGCTATATACATTATCCGGAGAAATGATAAAGTATTCTGATACTTTCCAAACGATTTTTATTGTTTGATTATTCTCGTTGTTAGGATGTCGTGTAATCCGTTTTACATAAACATTCTCACCGTTAACTAGAATGGGGGCAGTATCCATACCGCTGTCGGTGTACTCAAATAATTGAATAGTTTTATAAAAGTCAGGTTTTTCACTTCTATTTTCCACCCTGTTTGCTGGTAACTCTATTGATTTAATAGCTGCATACTTAATTCCCGCCTCTTCATATATTTCAATCTTTTGAGAATACCCTTTCAGCAGGATAAAAAAAGATACGAAGATTATGACTGTTATTCTTTTCATTTTGTTCTTTATTTATTTTAGTTCATGTTAGCATTAATCAGTATTGAGCGAGAGATCTATATCTCTGACACATCTGGAAGATGCGGTTTGCATTTTTTGATAAGAATTCACCCCTTGGTACCATCTTTTGACATTGTCATTTCCGTCTTCTGTTGTTGCACCACCAGGAAAGTTTTCGTTATTTAAAAAGCTGCCTATATACATACCAATCATTTGATTAGAGGCCGGGAAATACCATTCCATTTCCTCTTTATCAATTCGTCCGTTTCCATTTTTATCCCTGTTTTTGTCATAGCAAACTCTCGCTGAAAAGGAGCTGGCCGGATATTGATATTGATAGAGCAATACATATCCAGATGCATTTTTTTGCGGAGCAGCTATTTTTTCGTTATTCCAAGTGAGATTTTTAATATTCTCAGCCAAATTTCTCGTTGCCTCTTTTCCGTAATCCATATTATCGGTTCCGTATGAGTATGTAGCTGTTTCAACTTTATCATAACCATATTGTATTGTTCCAACTGTTATGTCTTCCAAATATTTAGAGCTGCCGCGCGCAGGCAATCTGTCATGCACTAATCCCATCATATAGTTCCCGTCTGCATCTTTCCCTCCTCCGAAACGTCCGGCATATACAGCTGGTCGCTGATCCATCTTGAATATATGATAAGCTTGTATAGGCTCTCCTTCGTCACCCTCGGTTGTAGTAGTCACTTTAATATACAGGGAACGCTTTCCGTCCTTATCATTTTCACCAGGATTGACCAGTTTACCGTTTTCATCATAAACATATTCATCATTGTAAAGATAAAACTTCACTTGTGTAGGAAGTATGGTATTTGCTTTGGCAGATGTAGCCAATGGCTCATCAGTATTGTTGAACGCATCTGTATAATTAGATGAGGAAGACAGATAGAGCCAACTCTTATCAGAAGAAACTTTTGTGATACAGAGATTATCCGTATATATCCCAACTTCCACTTTCCGTCCTTGAGTCTGTATAACTATGGGACGTACATCATAGGCTGCATCAAGATCATAGCTTACGCCCGCTTTGTTGTATTTTGTATAATCAAATTTCGCTCCTCCACCAACGTCTGTATTCTGACTGGCATGAAACTCTACATACTGACTGGCGGTATACGTTCTGATCCGTTCGTCATTCTTTGCTGAAGTTAGGTCTGCATTTATGGTAGTACGTAGGTTGTAAAAATGGTTGGGTTCTACGTCAAAGTTATTGGTATTGTTATTTCCAACATACATCTGGTAAATTGCATATTCGTCAGTTGCAGATGCAGTTGTCGGGTATGCCCATGCCTCAATCTGCGTACCCAATGGCGGTGCATCCCCAGCAGGGGTTTTATCAACAATTTTATAGTAGCGTTGATTTTCACTAAGAATTTTTTCTATCGTCCCTTGACAATTCTGTGCAACATACCAGGTTACCGAATAGAAATCATTGGAATCGGGTCCCTCAAAATCAACAGTTTCAAGCGTGGCATAAGTGTCCTCGGTGGTATTTTTTGAAAGGTTGGTAAGTCGAATCGTATTGTTGACATTCAATAATTTCAGTCCTTGTAATTGGTAATTCTCCACTTCAAATTTATAGCGTAATGTAATGCGTGCCATCAACCTCCTGATTTCAATACCTCCTACAAAACCGACGGGCTTGTTGTATTCCACCAGGCCACGTTTACCATCATCAACGTTTACGACAGTGACTCCTGACACTTCTCCGGCAAATGGCACCTCATTATCAGCTGTGATAAGCGATTGGGTATGTCCTTCTACATTAGTTAGATATTTGAAATTCCATTTCTTGAGATCATCAAGTGTTCCCACTTCACTCATATCATAATCAAGTTTAGGTCCCAGTACAAGCAGGTATAAAGTCTGATTATCTGCCACAACTAAGGGAACATCTATAGTTACCATGTCATTAATAGCTGTCTTTACATCACTAAGTTTGTGAGGTTTTCCGTTGATCGAACCATTCTCATGAAACTGGAAAAGCCAAAGATTATATAACGAGGTTGTACCATCGGATACCCGGGTATTAGAGTTTATTGCATATTCCTTTTGCCCCTCTCCCAAAATCACCGTAAACGGCGAATCAGCATTGGTTCTGTTTCTAAAAAATGGCTTGGTAACTGCATACCTGCTCACAGATGTTGGCTCTACAGCAGGGGGAAGGCTGACATTCAGGCTGACCATTACCATTTTACCGGTAGCATTTCCAGGACTGAATTCTTCCAGTTTATCTTTTGTACAGCCTGTGAATATCAGTGAAAACAAAGCAATGCAAGCTGTCCGGAAATACGCATTATATTTTATATTTATTGTCATATTGTATCTATTTATCATCATACTTTCATCTCAATTCTCATTGTCGGAGGATATTGTCCCGTTCTGCTTAATTATCGGACTGCCAAGAGAAACTGTATAGTTGTTTTCATACTCTAAATATATATTTCCTATAAGTTCAACGATACTTGGACTATTGTTTTCCGGAATGGTAATATCAACATTATAACTATATTTACCCGATTCAATATCTACTTTAGTACTTTCACACCTTACAGTACCTCCGTAAGTAATTTGTAAATACAACTTTCCAGCAGGCAGGGTTACGTCTGTAGGAGTAAGGGCAATAGTCGTAGTATAAGAGTGTTCTCCTTGTGGTATATTACCTATGCTACTTAATCCTGTCTTCGCACGTAAAATATACCCGCTTTGAGAAACTGTGAGTATTTTATTGACTGTCTTTCCTTCCAAACCGATCCCCTCCACTTTCACTCTAAATGAACGGGATGAGGTGCTTTCTTTACGTTTGACGTATATAGGAATGTTTTGAGTGTTACTGCCATGGGTGGTATGTATTGTTTCTCCGGCTACAAATGAGAAATCGTCAAATTCGGTTGTTGATCCCACATCTGCTCCTTCTGTGACAAGTGTTGCTGTCCAGTAAGGAATATTCGAGATAATACCAAAATAAGCATTTCCACTTGTTTCGGTTCCCTGATAAGTCGGGCTGCTGACGATACCTACTTCCAGTTGGCTTTTTATCATCTCATTGCGCACACAACGGATCATATACGCGTTTTGCCTGTTCATATTTTCTTGAATTCCTGCATTTTGCGGATTTTCTCCGGAAAAATTGAATACGGTAGCATTGTTGTCCCAATACCATCCATTGGAACGGTCTCCTTGCGATATACCGTTTGTATCCCTATACCTGTTATGTGGAGAAAACAACCAATGGAATGAAGGATAACCCCGTGAATTACTTTCATTATCCGCTGCCGTTTTCAGTATTTGATTTTCAGCCGGAGTAGCCATGCGCCACTGCTTATTATCCACAATCCCCAAAGTCTTAATTTGGGATTCGGATAGTCCGGCAAGTTTGCAAGGGTCTCCCTTTCCCGCTGTCACTTGGGCGATTGTATTATCTGTGGGTATTTTATCCGTTTCCAGATAAGGAATATCCGCCCATTCCGTAATATTTAGGCACTTATATACGACTCAACACCTAGCCGTGTGCCATAACTTTTAGTTATAATAAAAAAGCTCTTTCTAGTTGGTGTTAACTGGAAAGAGCCTGTTTCTTTTTCGACTGCTAAGATAGCAATTTATTTTTTAATAAAGAAACAATTACGAACTTATCTCAATTATTATCCAAAAGAAAAGAACTATAGCTATTAAAATAGCACAACCGATAGCTGTATCTTTATCTTCATTTTCGGCTTTCTTTTTCCTTTGTGCAGGCGTTAATTTGGGAAGTGGGGTTGTTCGAAGTTGCCCCGGATTCCACTTGCACCCACATTTAAGACATGTAACTTTCACATTGCCACTCCCAATAAATCCTGCGAGCAGTCCTATGCCTCCAGTTAATATAGCCCCAGTTACCGCTTTACCTGCTCCAAAGCCTTTCTTATTTGCCGTTAATTGTGAGCTACCACAATTAGGACAATATAGCTTATCTTCTTGTTCTTCCATAATATAAGTAATTTTGATTAGTATTCAGGATGATTCCTTTCATATTCATCTAACATTTCAAGTTGTTGTTTTTGCTCTAAGCTGCCTTGAAACTGTTTCTGCCTAGCTTTACCATCTATCGTATGGTATTTCCCATCAGGGCTAATCGTAGGTTTGTAATTAGGGTCAGTAGAATAACCTCTTGAAGTTTGAATTTCATCATCGTTGGTAGATTTAGATAGTTCTTGTTCGTATTCTAACACAGCAATCGAATCTGCTACTCTAATAGAATCTTGTAATGCTTGCTCTGAATTTTGTGATTTAGAACTAAAAGAACAGGACATCAATAACAATGATACTGGTAAAATCATAATCTTTTTCATACACTTGTGTTTTATTGGTTAATACTAAATAATAATGTTTCCAGTCTATTAGCAATAACCATACGCCAGTATATGAAAAGACGCAGATAATTGCTCCACGTCCCTTGGCTCACCACAAGCCATTACACACCGAGCAAGAAATCTGCGTCTATGCGGATTCCTCAACGTGTGTAATATATAACTCGTTCATTCTCGAGGTGGTGATTCAGGGACGATTGAGCTATTATATACAAAAAAGCGTACCATCTATTCGATGATACGCTGCAAATATAAGAATAACTTCATAAATTACAAACTGTTACTCCTTCTTCTTTTCCTCCTTGTCTTTATCTTTTTCTTTTTCGATAAAAATAATTTGAGACTTTTCTTTTGTCCCTGCTTTCTTTTCAGGGTACGGATAATTTTTCAGAACTTCGTTCATACTTTCCAAAACGGAGTCCAAGCCATCAGTTATCATTTCTTGTAATTTCAAGTATGCTGAATCACTAATCTTTTTAGATTTCTTCTTTCCCATAATTAAGCAATATTACGCAAAAGTAAATCAAATCTTTGAGAATCGGTAAAATTCCGAGTATTAAATCGGAATACAAATTCATCAACGTACTTTTGCAGATGTTTTCTGCTTACCCGAATATAAGTTCCTAACATCATCCTATCAAAGTGCGACCATACATTTTCGATACCGTTCGTACTAACAACGATTATCTCACCCTCATCTGTAGCATAGGTTGTACCATAGAAGTGTTTGCTATGATCTACATCTCTTTGTTCATAATCAACATTCAAGCCTGAATACCCTGCACCATCTGTATAAACAACACTTCCTTCTTCTACATATTCATTTATGATAGAAAGCAATGTAGCATCATGGATATTGGGAACTACTTTAGCAACAACTTTTCCATCTCTTTCTCGTATTCCAAATACAGGAACTTTATCCTTATAGCTACGTCCTTGACACCTTTCTACTTTCTTTTCTTTATGTCTATTCTTATTCTTTCCACCTACAAACGTTTCGTCAATCTCAACTTCACCGGATAACTTAGGATTATTAGCGTTTGCTTTTGCAACAAACTCTCTAACTTTCATAAGCATATACCACGCTGATTTTTGAGTAATCTCTAACTTACGAGCTAACTGACATGAAGAAATACCACCTTTATCTGCTTGGAATAAGAACATTGCAAGTAACCATTTTGTCATTGGCAACTTGGTATTTGCAAGTGAAGTACCTGTTTTTACATCGAAGTATCGTCCAGTATTCTTGCATTTGTATTTTCCATTACTACATTTGTACACCTTAGATGTTGGGTCGAATGGCGATACGACCTTACCGTCCCATCTCATTTTCTCAAAGTACTTGATAGCTTTTTCTTCACTAGAAAGAGCTTCCGAGAACATAGTGTATAAACTCTTGCCTTTCATAACGTCAAATTTTTAGCTATCCAAATATACTAAAAATCAACGATATTAGCAAGTAATTTGCAATATATTTTCAAGGAAGTTTTTCGCAAGGATGCTAAAGAACATTCTTATACAACATATAGAGCAATGTACTGCTTATAAACTATAAACAGTACATTTGTCACAAAAATAAACAGTTATGAATTTTGAAAAGATATTTGAGATGTTAAATGAGCTGCAAAAAAGTGCTCTTATTTGTTTAATTATACAATTACCTCTATGCTATACTTTTATGTATATATATAGTGATTTCTTTGCCCAACAAGATTTCATAAACAGGACTATTTTTGCATTATCTTTAGATATGTCTATTCTTTTCATTTCTATATTTGGTTTACTTATAGTATCAATAATATTAGGTCGTTATGATACTAGCTCTGTAATGTATTTATTCACAGGTGGAGTTATTTACTCTTTTTCCATATATATATTAGAAAAAATAGTAGATAATAATGTTGACATATCGAAGATAGTGATAAATTACATATTTTTTATGTCAGGTATTTTTATCACCTCTATTGTTATTAGGATTATAGAACATAATAAAAAAAAGAAAGTTTAAAAAAACAAGACCTAAAACATGAATTATATCAATAATATCAAATTTCATACTTTCTAATTTTTTAGTTAATAAAAAAGCCCGTATTTCTACGAGCTATTACTTTTTGTTATGACCTAACCACTAGTGTCGGGTCGTATATAAGTGCCAATATTTAAAGGAGTGTACGAGCCCGGATACCAAAGTACATCGTTCAATGTAGTGGCATTGGCAGGTGGGGTGAATCCCGTATCTGCATCCGGTGAACTTATGGCTATCAGGCTGCCGTATTTAAATAGGATATCCTTGTATCCTGTTCCTGAATGATATGCTTTCAGTATCCCTGAATAAACACTAAAGTCATTCCATATATTCACATTTCTGGACGTATCAGCTACGGCGTCATAGTCTGCAGCCTTGTCACTTACAATGACCAGCCCGTCAATCGGTTTCCAGTTGATAGTGATATCATGTTCCTCCATTGCCACTATTTCTGCATAAAGTCCCATTGCTCCCATGCCGGTAATGGTGGCGTATATTTGATAATGGTTGTTTCGTATCAGGTTATGATTCTTAGGAGGCTCCTGACCGATATTCAGCAGATAGATGCAGTTCAGCACCTGTGTGCTGCCGTTTTTAAGAACGCATTGTGCATCTATTTTAAGATAGGTTGCTTGTGAAGCATTTTGAGGGTCGGCCAATATGTGTTCGGGAATATAAGTAGTAGGAATCGTTATGAAATCTATGTTATCAGGAATGGTGTAGTTATTTCCATTTATCGTATACGTACCGTTATTATCGAGCTCGCCTGTTCCTGATATAGTAAGATCATCCGACCATATATTTTCCGTATATGCCTGCCCCTCCTCTATAGTAGTGGCAACCGGCATTCGACACACTTTTACATTCAGTCTGGTTACTTTAAAATCTTCATCCTCATTGGCGATATTTTTAATTGCCGTAAAGCTGATGCGGGACACCATGCGGTTTACCTCAATCGGCAGTTCCGTTGTCGTAACATTATTGATGGTAACTGTGGCATTTGTTCCGTCGCTACGGGATTCCACATAGGCACGTGACACATTTCCATACATAGGTGGCGGAGCAACAATACCTATGGCGGAGAATGTCACTTTTTCTATTTCATTTTCCAATGTAATGGCAGCGAGCTTTTCCGTAAGCTCCGGTGTTTCGTTACAGATGATGTAAATGTTATTATATCCCCGTGCCGCTCTTATGGAAGCGGTGTATATACCATCAGCATTTATGGAAGCGTCAGAAACGTCGTTGTATACCAATTCGTTTTTGTCATTAAACACAATTGCACGTACGGATTTTATGACTTCATCTTCGTCGACGGTAGTATTGCGTGTCCCCATTTTAATACTCATCGGTATCCTTTCTCCTTCGTAAATACGTGCGCCTGTTGTTTCATTCTCCTTTGTACAAGAGTATGTAAACAGGGCAAACATCGTCAAAAGCAGAATAATTGCCGAAAATTTTATGTTGATAGTTATATTCATCCTTTATCGTGCCATAATTCCGTTTCAAAGAAACGTCTTACATATCCGTTGGTTGGAACCAGTAGGTCCAGTTGTTAATAGTGATACTTAATGCTATGTAACCGTTCTCTTCCTTATCTCCGATGCGGATGTTAATGTCCCACTGATATCTGCGGTCGAGATATTCCTGGTCCCCCATCGTTTCTGGTTTACTTTTCAGCAAGTAGTCAATAAGGTTTATGGTTGTTTCTCCTCCAATGTCTATCGCTTTTCCTGATGTTTGCTCCGTAATGGAAAAAGGCATAGCGACATCTTTGACGAATCTAAGCGTGTGGAGCCGGGTCTGAAGAGATAGTTTGTTGTCTTCCTCATCTGCACAAGGGTGGTAAATTATGTTCTTGTTTCCATCTCCAAAATTATTTTTATAGTCATAAATACTGTTTGCCGCTATCAATTGTATATTGTATTTTGAAAGATCGACCTGATTGCTGCCTCGTGTAATGCCTATCGTTATATCATTGGTATTACGTATCAGGCTGACAGTTTCTGTATTGCTTATGTTCTCCGGAGAAAACATTTGCAGGGGACCGCTATGCCATAATGCATCAAGATGATTGTTGCTCATGTCATTATCGGGTTCGTATTTTAAGGATAGTTTGTCTATCGGATCACCTGCAGTCATTGATGATAGCCGGTAAAACTCATCTGTTTTTCCGGCCCATACAACAGCCGTACAGCCTTTCAGTCGATAAGGGATCAGCATACGATAGTCCGTATTTTTCAGCGGATTACCTTTTTCGATGAATGTCTGAAGATATTTCCCTTCTGCATCGAACACATAGACTTTTACTTCCTCCACCTGATCGGCAAACCAGTCTTCATTTGCCATGTTATAGTCATACCTGAATTCAAGAAAAAGGTCACACTGGTCAAGATCGTCATGAAAGACGTCGCAACCGGTAATCCCTGCCGCCATAAAAGCGGCAAGGATTATTATGTATTTCTTTATGTGTCTCTTGATTTTCATCTATTAATGCAAATCAACACCTTGTGTCCAGTAAGTCCATGGATTGATAGTGATTTTTACAGAAATGTATGCGTCTGCTTCATCATCATCGGTACCCGGAGGTGTAGGATTAGTGGGATCAGGGTCAGACGGATCGGGAATCCACGGTGTTCCGGGACCGCTCACGCTCTGAAGGTCAAGGTGATACCAATTGTTGCGCACTACTCCGTATCGGCCTAAAGCCATCTTTTCGGTTACATTCTGGTCGTGACGGATCAGGACATCGTAATAGCAAACAGATTCATGATAGTAACGCACGGCACAAAAACGTCCGATGATACCGGTTTTCGCAGTAAGTCCGCTCGATTGAAGGTTTGTAATAAAATTGTCTATAGCACTTTGATCGGCACTTTCATCCACGAGCTTTGCTTTCTTTAAGAATATAGGCAAATCTGTTTTTAGTCCGCCACTACCAGTTTTTGTGTATTCTTCTTTAAGCTGGTCTAATGTATAATAGTTTCCTTTCCAAGAGAAATAACTACTATTTGAGGTCAAACCATTAGGAGTGTACGTAGCCTTTACTACCACCTTGGTAGTGAATCCTAATTGCTGTGCATTAGCGTCCATGGTGTTTTCAAGACAGTAGCAGCTCGTTCCTTTATCTCGTTTAACTTCAGGTATAGGGTCAGTATCACTGTCTATATTTTTTAGATAATTGAAAGCTGCATCCATATTAGTTTCCATAGTACTATTATCACTAATATCAGGTTGTTCGCTCTTTAAATAGTTCTTATCCCGACGATAAACCGCTCCAGTCGTGGCATTATCGTAAGTGATAAGTTCACTATACAGTTTTACACTCTTATTGGTAACGCTTAATTCCCAACCGCCGAAAGTAAATGTAGCACCGTCAGGTTTGGTAGTAAAAGACTCCTTAACCGCAAGCTCTACTTTTGCACTTAATCGATCCACAGAGATTTCTGCAGGATGGTCTTTTGCTTCTTTTTTTGCCGCATCTATTTTGTCTTGGGTATATCCATCCGGCTTATGCACCGTTACTCCCATCAATGCTCCTTCTATGCCAGCTCCTTCGCCTACACTCGCCATCATGAAATTATCATTGGTAGCGACATTGGCAATAACCGCCTCAATAGCAGTGTTTATTGCAGACCAAGGTTTACCTTTTACTGTTTCCGCAGCTAAATTCCATCCTTTATTCCCGTCGGTGTAAGGATTGATAACCACAAATACTTTTTTAGTCTTCTCCGGTACTAATTGAGCTTCACTAGCTGCAGCTTCCGGGGTCCCTGTTCCACCGGATTCTCCTTCGCTATTCCCAACGGTCAAACCATCAAAATTAACCACATCAAGGCACACATCTTCCTCGTCAAATAATAGAACTCTGACTGTCCCTGCTTTACTTTCCCCTGAACTTCCCGGTTTTTCTACTACACCCTCTGCTCTTGTAGTGGATGTGTGACTTTGCAGGGAAAGCGACAGATACGCCTTTCCATTCAGCTCACCGCTCGGAATATTCCCTTCCCGAGCATCTTCACTACTACAGCCGGCAAATATAAAAACTGCCAATGTAGATAATAGAAAACTTCTTGTTTTCATCATTGTTAAATTTTAAAATGTTGTAAATAAAAAGATAATTATAATATATAAAAAATCAATAATCTAGTTTACTCATCAATTCGATATTCTCTTCTTTTTTGGCTAATTCCTCCAGATTGAAATTTGCTTGTTTCAATCCGGATTCAGCAGCCTTATTTAGATGTAACTTTGCTTGTTCATAGTCACCTCTTAGCAGATGTAATACTCCCACGGCATTTTCGTATTCCGGTGTGGAAGTCTCTGCTCTCTTTAAGTATTTTTCTGCCAAAAGAGTGTCTTTACGTGAAAGTGCAGCCGAAGCGGCATTCAGATTGGCAATCTTATCATCAGGAAAGACGCTAACGGCTGTTTCAAATAATTCGATAAACTCTGGTGAACCATTTTTGTAAGTTAGAGCGACCAAATAAATTTCATTCAGGCTCAAATTTTGTGGCCGACTATGAATCAGCACTTTTGCCTGTTCTATATTAAAATTCTGAACATCGTACTCTATTTTACAGATCGCTTTACGCAGATGTGGGTAATACTCACGCAACATAAACCGATAAGGATTGCCCTGTTTATATAACATCAACGATTTCTTGCGACTGGTATTCGTTCGGTAGTTTATTTCAACTGGTATGTGATCTATAATATGAAGAATTCCATCCTTTTCTGCCATGTCAGACTCTGCAACCATTTTACGTAGTCCTTCCCAGTTTTCGCCACCATATTCCACCTTGTATAATTCTTTAGAGAAAGGGAAACGAGGGAGAAGGTAATTAACAAGTGCCTTTGCACGTCCTTCGGAAAGCTGTTTGTTAAAAAGGACAGAACCCTCCGGTGAAGCATAACCAATGACTGATATTCCACGAATGGTAATGGCTGTATCATTTTTCACTTCGGCAAGCATGGAGGATATCTTTTTTAGTTCAGTCGGATTATTCGTATAGTCCGGTTTAATATCGGTTTTTGATACGACAAAGTCCAGAAATGCTTCACATGACATCTCACGACTTTTGACTGGTTCAACTTTTGGCTGTACGTAACTAATATGTGGAGTGATTTGATAAGGGACGGGAAGTTTCTCCAAAGTAACAGCACTAAAAAGAGGAATAGCTGATAGTAACCTGCCTGGCCTGCAACAGCCCATCACTTCTTTCTTTACATTCAGATATGCATCCTTCATCCATGGCTCGAATGGAATTATCAACGAGTACCGAATCTGTTCTTTTCCAGTCATTCCATACCCTTTTAATATGGAGTATGGAGCTTCTGACTGGTAAAAAGCACGTTCCTGCGTATTCATCAAAGCAAGTTTACGTTTCAGATTCTGATGGTTCTTACGACCTTTAATAGATATTTCCGGTAATTCCATCTGATGGTTTGCAGCAATCAATACCGGTATCAGTTCTATAGAATGATTGGAGCTGACTTGTATATTATCAAAGTTATAAAGTATTTGAATATGCAATGAATCTCCCGCTTGCTGTAGTTCAAGAGCTGTTGGTTGTATAATTCCTGTATACCATTTCTTGGGATTTTCTTCTCCGTATGATAAAGAAGAAATGGTCAGGAATATGATTAACAGGTATAGGAATGATCTTAATTTTGTCATGGTTGTATTATTTTATAAGAAATATAAGTGAGATTGCAGCTTTAGTTGGTCCAAAATAATTGCGGTTTTCTGTTCCGACCTTTTCACCACAAGTCTCACACCGGAACTTGTCATAATGTAGCCGCACATATCCTGCACCTATATTTGCTTCAAGGCTCCAACGATTACTAAGGAGGAAGTGATAACCATACGAGATGCCTCCTCCTGCTCCCCATCCTTCATATCGGTAATGGCTGGAATTATCCCCGAATAAAAGTGGCAAGTGATGACCCGCTATGTTATATTGTGTTCCTATTATGTGTATTCCCCCAAAATGTCCGCTAAATCTTTCACATGTCCAATAACGATATTCCATTGTACCGAGCCAGTGTACCAGTTTTTTATTTGAAGATGCTTTATTGGGTGTAAACCAGTTAAGTACAGCGCCAAGTTCTATTGTAGTGCGTGGAGAAAGTCCCCACTCTACTCCCAAGTTGGGAGTACCTGAATATGCACCGTAGAACAGGTTTGTTTTTACTGCTACCTTTTGGGCCGAACATTTTAAAATGCTTCCCCAACATATCAAAAGTAGAATTGCTATATATTGTATTTTCATCAGATGCGTATATTGAATATTTTGCTTTTGCTTGCGTTTAATAAAATTATTATCAGATGCGAAATTACAAAATAAATATATATTAAAGTAAAACGTTCTGAAATTGCACATGGATTCCGAAATTTCGTCCAAAATAGTTCTATAAATCACTTAAATGAGGGTTAGATAACTATAAAAAGGACTTATCGGATAAACATTGTTAAATTATTATCCAACTTATTCAATTATCTTTTGTGACATACTAAACGTTTATACACGCGCAAAACAAACGATGTGCAAGGGTGGTTATTTATATTTACATATTACTTATGGTACTTCAACTATGCGTTTTGAAAGATCAGAATATTACAACTAGTTTTGTTCCCGGATTTTAAGGAGTCATCCGTTTCTTTAAAAGGAACGAAATAGGGCTTCGTGTGCCCCTTAGGGCATATGGAGCCTTT
>OGYT01001263.1_pt1 | contig 17203 bp, 14 predicted proteins | sample 1576631 | NCBI WGS metagenome assembly OGYT01 (sample SAMEA3541588, study PRJEB24748) | human gut metagenome | biome: human gut; feature: human-associated habitat; material: faeces | place: China | collected 2012
GTAAACAAACAAGCTCTCAGAAATATCTTCGATAAATAATCAAGATAAAATAAAAAGGTTATCTCTCATTTATTTGAGAGGTAACCTTTTTTATTTAGATAATGTTAATCTTAATCAAAAACGGTTCTAAATATGTACCGTGTTCCGGAAAAATTCAAATACATCTAATGTTAATCTTAATCAAGAATAAAAACACACGCCGTGCGTTTACCGTGCGATAAAATTCAAATACATCGAATGTTAATCTTAATCGGTCTGGATATCGGATTGGCTGTTTACTACTATACTATTCAAATACATCGAATGTTAATCTTAATCATAAGGAATTTGGACAGGTAAGAATAATAAAAGACGGATTCAAATACATCGAATGTTAATCTTAATCCCATATGGCTGGCCAAAAGCCTTGCCAGGGCTTCAAATTCAAATACATCGAATGTTAATCTTAATCGCTTCACGGTATCTTTTTATAAAAAAATCTTAACCAATTCAAATACATCGAATGTTAATCTTAATCTTTATTATCTCCGTTATTTCAGCACTCGAACGGTTCTATTCAAATACATCGAATGTTAATCTTAATCCTTTGTAAAGAACGCTAGTAAACCAGGAGCACTACTATTCAAATACATCGAATGTTAATCTTAATTGTGGTGGAATATTAATAATAATGACTAGGTGGCATCATTCAAATACATCGAATGTTAATCTTAATCTGGGCATTGTTTTATAGGCTTATCGGGCGTTAGCATACATTCAAATACATCGAATGTTAATCTTAATCCCTCCAACACGGTCTGAAATGCTATACAGGTCATTTGATTCAAATACATCGAATGTTAATCTTAATCTAATTTTAAATTTTCTTCTATGGTTTGTAAACCATATTCAAATACATCGAATGTTAATCTTAATCAAAAGCCCCTATTCTATGTTATAATAAAAGTGTCAAATTCAAATACATCGAATGTTAATCTTAATCAGTTTAAAACGCTATATCCGCAATTTGAAAACGTAGAATTCAAATACATCGAATGTTAATCTTAATCAAGTTCAGCGGTAAAAGGGTTAAACCAGTTACCGATTCAAATACATCGAATGTTAATCTTAATCTCTGTGCAGTTATTGGCTCATGTTCGCATAATAAAGAATTCAAATACATCGAATGTTAATCTTAATCCTGAAAAACAGCGTAGCGCGGCAACAGTAATTAACATATTCAAATACATCGAATGTTAATCTTAATCTACGGAATAAATGCAGAGCGGCGGGGTATAAAGTAAAATTCAAATACATCGAATGTTAATCTTAATCTTACAGAAAAACAACAGGAAATAATACAGGCGGTACAATTCAAATACATCGAATGTTAATCTTAATCGGATAGTTATACAAAAGAATATGCTAATTGGATAAAATTCAAATACATCGAATGTTAATCTTAATCAATAACCAAAAAATCGAAACGAAGGTGAAACACCAATTCAAATACATCGAATGTTAATCTTAATCACGGGCGCAGATGACACTAGAGCAAGCAAAAGAGCAATTCAAATACATCGAATGTTAATCTTAATCTCCTGGAATTATAGAATTTGTCGCCGACGCTGCCAAATTTCAAATACATCGAATGTTAATCTTAATCAAAAAGATTAAAATCATTAATCTCTATCTACGATAGTTTCAAATACATCGAATGTTAATCTTAATCGAGCATATGCGTATTATGAACTGTTTAAAAAAATATTTCAAATACATCGAATGTTAATCTTAATCTGAACAGCTTCCGACTGTAGGGCAGGTGAATTTGATTTTCAAATACATCGAATGTTAATCTTAATCGATAACAGGTACACGTGCTGATATTCTGATTTCAGATTTCAAATACATCGAATGTTAATCTTAATCGGAAACGGAGAAAATATATCTGATAACGGAAACACAACGTTTCAAATACATCGAATGTTAATCTTAATCATTTAAGAGAACAATTATTACCTGGATATTAATTTGGTTTCAAATACATCGAATGTTAATCTTAATCATACATTAATAAACTATTGACTATAGCTAAAATGAATTTCAAATACATCGAATGTTAATCTTAATCCTATTTTAAAGACAAAAATGGCATGAGCTGGATATATTTCAAATACATCGAATGTTAATCTTAATCATTTTAAGCTCTGCCAGCGAACCATTTTTTATAAAATTTCAAATACATCGAATGTTAATCTTAATCTTTTCGTTTGGCAGAGGCAGTATTTATTTTCTTCTCAGATTTCAAATACATCGAATGTTAATCTTAATCGTATACTATAAGAACTTTAGGATACCATTCAGTAAATTTCAAATACATCGAATGTTAATCTTAATCTAACGAAAAATAAACGTTTCTTTTTATCAGTATATTCTAAAATAGTTTATTTGACAAGGTTTTTGCTGTTTTTTACCAGGCGATAATAAAATATTTAGTTTTTACAAGATAATAGTGCTTAAAACCTTATGCAATAATAAACTATTGCTATTTTTAAATTTTTACGGCTGGTAATTTTTTATAAATAATACTGCACTGTTTAATACTTTAACTTTTTAAAACAAAAATTTATTATGATAACGCATTTTTTATCTTAAAAATATCACTTATAAAAAGTAATTATTCACTTATATAATAATAAAATACGGAAGTTTTTCCAAAACATAAGAAAAAACGGCAGCAAATTTAATTTATTTACTGCCGCTTTTTTTATACTTGATTTATTTTAAGTTTTACTATTGATGTATGCGCGTAAACTATATCTTTGGCATGAACGAAAAATACTGTACCGTTGCATGGTGCTGTGAGTTCTTCGATTACAATATGCTCATACGGGTCGTAAATACGGGCAATAATTTCTCCTTTATATACTTCCTCATTTACGGCGACAAGACGTTCCATAAAACCTGCTGATTTCGATTTTACGGAAAGCATACGGTCTTCTTCGATTATTTCGCTGTGAAATCCGCCCGGTACAGGAAGTGTCGTTATTTTTTTTGCATAAAAAAAACGCAGTACACTGCGGCAGGCCTCTTTTGCGCTCGGTCTGTCAATAAAGTCGCACGCTTTCGTATAAAGAGAATATGCCTTGCAGTTCCATATCTGCCAGTTGTAGTTCAGCGTCGTCGTATCGTAAGGGCGCGGCGCACGGACAACAACGTAAGGTAAGCCGAATAGTTTACTGTTTTCTATATCCTCAAGACCTGTTTTCATCATGCGGATATGTGTGGAAAACTGTCCCGGAATATAAAAGCTCGTAAACTGTATGCCACACGGAAAATTCTTTACGGCATCGAATATGCTCTCCGCTATGCGCTGTGTCGTTTCGCCGGCATAGTAGCCGGGAAACATGCGGTTGATATCGGTGTCATCCTGCGGCCAGAAACGTTTCACCTGGTTCATGGAATAAGTATTGACGCACGGAATGACGACGATTTTTCTGCCAGAAGTGATGTAGTTATTTTTTTCATATAATTTTAGCCGTTCGATTAAAAGTGAACAGATATACATCTGCTGTATTTCGTTTCCTCTAAGTGCGCCAACCACACATACGCTTTCTTCACCTTCGCCGAATTCATAGGCATAGACGCGCAGACTGTCGCGATAAAGAGATTTTAATTCATAAATCAGTTTTTTCTTCATAGTGCACACTCCAGTAATCGTCCCAGTAAATTGCCTTCATTGACTATCGGATATTCCCGTAAGGTGAACAGCAGACCGTCACAGGGAGATAATACTTCGCTTTTCACCGTACCGTTCAGAGGGCTTACAATGCGTCCGATTAAATCGCCTTTATGCACGAAATTTTCATGATGCGCAAACGGAACGAACAGACCGGAACAGGACGCATTAAGAAAATGCACCTGCCCGTCCGTACTTATAATAGGTTTTTTTATGGATAATTTCTGTATTTTCATCATGCCGAGGTGCATCATAGCATTGAAAATACCGTCGCACAACCTGTCGCCGTATAACGGCGTAAGGCGCATGCCGACGCCCATTTCCACGACGAGTGTCGGCGTCCACTGTTCATTGAGCGAATAGGCGAAGGTACTTTCCAGCACTGTAGAGGCGGAATGAACCCAGATATAATCCATGTTCAGCCATTTTGCCATAGGAAGCAGTTTTTCCTTCTGCCGTTCATTAATTCTGATTTGCGGAATTTCCCGCAGATAGATATTGCTGGCATGAATATCTATAACAAGATCGGCACCTGTTATATCATCAATGATGCGGCTTGTTACGTATTCAACCATAGAGCCCTGCGCATCACCCGGGAAAATACGGTTCATGTCCAAATCAAACATCGGTACCTTGCGTGTTATGGAATCCACTCCCAAAGGATTCAGGCAAGGATAAATATCCACTATACCGTTCCAGTTTTCGGCGGATTTATTAAGTTTCTCCTGCAAACGGTAGCAGACATACTGTCCTTCCAGTTCGTCACCGTGTATGCCGCTGACGATGCAGATGCGCGTCTCGGAATCACCGCTTATAAGACGCTGTTTTTTTATCATATAATGTTCATCTATCGGTAAAGGTATATCGCTTACCGTGATTTCCATAAATCAAACCTCCTCGACATTCAAAAAAATGGTCTGGGACTGTCTTGCAAAAAAAGGACTGAAAAAAATTCCTCTGTTTACAAGACAGTCTTTATAGTCCCGTCCGCGGGAAAAAACGAGGTACGTATCATTCACTAGCAGATTATTCGTAGGGTCAAATCCGTACCAGCGGTTATTGGCGAAAATTTCAACCCATGCGTGAGTAGTATTTTCATTCATCATGATACCGGCAACATAGCGGGAGGGAATTTTCAGTTTACGGGTAATCGCCGCCATAATCTGAGCATAATCCTGACAAACACCCTGTCTGAGGGCAAAAGCATCATCCGCCGCCGTCTTAATATCTGTCGCACCGGAAACATAATTCATTGCATCATAAACGGACTGCATTACGTATAGAGCCTTTTCATAATCGCTATATAAAGCTTCACATCCTCTGCGGCACTTTTCGTAAAACGGCAGCAGATTTTTCCCCACGGCTGTCTGCTGCGTAGGCAGAAGAAATACATCATTCAGGTGATTGTCAAAATCATATTTCTGCCAGTCAACCTGCGCTTGTGCCGTTATATGCAGATTTAATGAAGTGTGCTCCTGCGCCTTGTAGCCGTACCAGAAGCGATTGCCGAAACTGTCGCGGCTGATGGAGAAATAATCCGCGTCAAGACTTATGCGCACATTATTCACCATTTGCCGCGGCTCTGTTTTCGGCAGACATTTGAGCGAAAAATAGTGATGATTTACTTTGCAGTCAAAAGAAATTTTCAAACGATAATCCATAGATAAATTTTTCATAGTATCAAATCAGACTTTCCGTGAGAGAAATCGCTTTATCGTAATCCACCGTTTCACTGTTTTTCAGCACATTTTTAAGTTGTATGAATGCTTCCTTATTATAAGGAATATGCGAATAATTGAGGCGATGTTCCAGCATATCACAGGCTTTAATGAGTTCTTTTCTATCTTTATGCAGATAAAGATAGATGTCCAGACGTTCCAGTCGCCTGCCCAGCTTTATGATACTGCGGATTTCATGATTTTCTATCTCATCATCGAGTGAAGCCCAAAAAGCAAGTATGCGGTCAAGTATATTCTGCAAATCAATAATAAAAGAGTCGAAATCATTTAAAGAAGTTAAATCATTCACGGCAAGCTCCAGATACGACATGGTCTGCGTACCTATTTCATTGCGCAGAATTATACAGTTGTCATAGGCGCGGTACAGATTGGAAATAAGAGAATTAGGGTCGTTTTTATCTTTTAGATACCGCTTTACGAAATCGTCCATATTGTCGTAAATATTGGGGATTTTGAAATCAATGCAGTATCCTATATAAAAATCGGGTTCTTCTATCATTTTGTCATAGCCGGTGAAAAATTCCTTAATCGTACTGTAAACGCGTTCGCTGTAGCGTCCCAGCCATAATAAATTATCAATTTTATTTAACGCGACAATATCCATGTATCCTTAAAACCTCCGCCTTGTGATGAATTTACGATGAAACTGTCGGGATTGCGGGAAAAACGGGTCAATCCGCTTTTCCAGACCTGAGTCGTTTCACCGCTTAAAACGAATGCGCGCAAATCGGCTTTGCGCTCGATAAGCTGATCGCCGTCCAGAATTTCCAGTCCCTTGAAATCGATTACTTCCTGCGCTATAAAACGGCGCGGTTGCTGTAATAATTTATCGATAAACTGCATTTTCATTTCCGGTGCCAGCGTATTGGCGAAAAATACGCCGTATCCGCCTGCTTCGGCAACATCCTTTATGACAAGGCGGTCGAAATTATCCAGAATGTACTGGCGGTCTTCCTTAAAATACGGCAAATATGTCGGCGCATTGCGCAGGATAGGTTCTTCATTCAGATAATACTCAATCATTTTCGGCACAAAATAATAAATACCCTTATCATCTGCCACTCCGTTGCCGGGAGCATTGATAAGGGCGACGTTGCCTTTTTTATAAATTTCCATAAGATGAGGTATGCCGATTAACGAATCTTCTCTGAATGTCATCGGATCCAAATATTCATCGGAGATACGGCGATAGAGTGCACCGATTTTCTCCAGCGAGCCGGTATAATTTTTAAAATACAGATAATCCTCCTGGACTACGACATCATCGGAACTGACAAGAACTGCACCGATTTTTTCCGCCAGATAGGCGTGTTCAAAATATGCCGCATTCATTCTGCCCGGCGTGAAAATTGCATTTATACCCCCTGTATTCACATAGTCCATGACATTTTTAAGCATCCGGGCATAATTGCGATTGTCGGCGACTTCATTGTGCATATACGTTATGGGACTGGCACGGCGGCATATAGAGCGGGCAATCATCGGATAGGATGCGCCGCTCGGCACACGCAGATTATCCTCCAACACGAACCAAGTCCCGTCTTTTGCCTGCACCAAATCAATACCGGAAATATGAGAATGAATGTTCTTCGGCGGAACGATACCTTCGCATTCGGCCAAATAACCGCTGGAAGAATAAACAAATTCCGGCGGAATTTTATTATCGTTAATAATATTTTTCTCACCGTAAATATCATCAAGAAAAGCATTCAAAGCATCGACACGCTGAATTAAGCCGATACTAAGATATTCAAATTCTTCTTTAGTAATTATGCGCGGCAGACAGTCGAACGGAAACAACTGCTCATGAAAGACATTGTCTTTGTAAATGCCGAACTTTACACCGTACCGTTTCAGTAAATCATTGACCTTTTCTGTATATCGGATGAGTTCTACCATAATATCCCTTCTTTTTACTGTAATAAAAAACGCCCTATTCAACTAAGTGAATAGGACGCCTTTGTCGCTTATAGTTTATTATATCTCAAGCCAAAAGTCAATAGAGCAGCACATAATTTATTTGTTAAAAGACTTTATTCATGTTATATCATTTTACAATTGTATACTTGTATCAAAAATATTTTCTATAATTCTTTAATACTTGCGGAAAATATGTATCTGCTCGACTACGGACACAAAAATTTAGTAATCTCATGTAGTCTTCCTATAACTTCCGGAACTCATAGGAAGGGTAACTCCTTTGAAAGCCTGACATGCAAAAAGGTTATCTCAAAAACAAGAGATAACCTTTTTTATTTCCTCTAAATCAGGCTTAATTCTTTCAAATATCTGTTAAGTGCATCTTGCCAGCTCGACAATCTATTAAAGCCTGCCTTATCCAGACATTTTTTGCTCATGCGTGAATTATGCGGTCGCTTTGCCTTCGTCGGAAAAGCTGTTGACGGTACCGGTTCAATCTGTACATTTACACCCTTTTGCTTAAATATTTCACAGGCAAATTCATACCATGAGCAGATACCTTCATTTGTTGCGTGATACACGCCGTATTTGTCAGTCTGTACCACATCGCAAAGAAGTTTTGCCAAGTCAACCGTATAAGTCGGCGAGCCTATCTGGTCATTTACTACAGTCAGCTTATCATGCGTTTTTGCCAAATTCAGCATGGTTCTAATAAAGTTTTTGCCGTTCATGCCGAATACCCATGAAATACGCACAATAAAATATTTATCAAGAATTTCCTGCACGGCCTTTTCACCGTCAAGTTTCGTCTGCCCGTAAACATTCTGCGGTGCTTTTTCATCTTCCGGCTCATAAAAACTATCTCCATCACCCGGAAATACATAATCGGTACTTATATAAATCATTTTGGCGTCAATATCTTTACATATTTTGGCAATCTCTCTTGTAGCTTCAACATTAACCGCACGACAAAGTGCCTGTTCGTCTTCCGCCTTATCCACTGCCGTATAAGCGGCGCAGTGAATTACTGCATCAGGGTTGTAATTTTCAATGAAAGATTTCATTTTTTCTGTATCGGTCAGCGAAAAATCTTTTCTCGTCGTGCCAATACATTCTATATTTCTCTTTTGCAGTTCTTTTACCACATCATAGCCTAGCTGCCCTGTATAGCCTGTAACTAAAACTTTCATGTTAAACACCTCTATCCTATATACTACAAAAATTTTATCAATTATTATTTATAACTTTATTTATATATGTTAATGATTTCTTTCTCTTCTTATCTAATTGATAATTTATATCTTTCCAATTTACATTTGATATCTCTTTTAATTTATTATCCTTAGTATTATTCAACTTTATTTTTAATGAAGTACATAAATCTTCAATGCGTGAACTTAATCCATCTGGTAATTCTATGTATATTTTTTTATTAAATATAATAGAAAAAGCTGTGGCATGAAAAGAATTGGTTACAATATATTTTGCATTTGCAATCAAAGAAACAAATTCATCAGGTCCTACATCGTACAATACGTTACCAATAGTAAAATTTTTATTCTTCAATGAAATTTTATATCTAATATTTATAACATCACAATTATTTTGTTCTGATAATTTTTTTGTATATTCATATACATATTTAGGATTTCCTACTGTATAAACTAATATATACTCTCTATCAATCATTGCTCTATTTTTTACCAAATTTATCCAAGTATTCTTTGGAAGTAGAAATACTGGATCTAAATCCACCGAAATATCCTTTGTTAACTGTGATTGTATTATTTTTTTCGCAGTATCTTCTCTAACTGAAATCATTTTAAAAGATTTTAATAAAGTATTTATATCCAATTTATAAAATTGTTCCCATTTAGATACGCCAAAACTTGCTGCATAAGAATATTTTTTAGCATTATCATTTATAAAATCCAAGAAATAGCTTTCATCATTATTAGTAATATTAGGATTCCATACTTGATCACTTCCTACAATAAATATATCATAATTTTGTTCAAGACTTTTCAAATCATTTTTTAATAATTTTTTTGTAAAAACCATATTATAAGCAATAAACTTTTTAAATTTTTTATTTCTCTTATATGTCGTATACCCATTTAAAAATTTTTGTAAAAAATTTTTCAAATTAATAATATCACTAAAATTAAAGATTTTATAATTTTTATAAATGAAATCAGAATAATAATCTAGTATTTCAACAGAACAACCTTGTTCTTTTATAACTTTTTGTAAAGCATACATTTGAAGTGTAGCTCCATAATTTATTGCCCTCTGAAAAGTTAAAATACATACTTTTTTCTCCATATAAATCTTCCTTCTGTTAAATATCTAATACTTAAATAAGACTTTTATCAATTTTCTTTTTACAACCTGTTTATCTAAATAAAAAATGAGTTTTATTCTTTGAAAATAATTTGCAGACTTCCATAAATATTTAAACTCAATTCCCGCTAATTTAAAATTTATATTAGGGAATCTTCTCCAATTTTTATTTATATTTATAAATTTAATTTTGTCATTTTCAAAATCTAAATTTACATTTTTATAATAATCTTTTACTTTTCCAAAAGATATATTTTTTATAATGAAATCTTGATTATAATATTTTTTATAATCAAACCTCATCAATATTTTTACGATTTCTTTATAGTTATAGTCCCATAAATATGTCTCTCCCCAATTATTCTGTTTTATTCTAGAAGCAATAGCACCTAAATTCGTACTTATGCATGGTATTTTCAATCTTATAGGTATAGATAATGTATAACTATATGTCTCTGGCCAAACTCCTGGAAACCAAAAAAAATCTATACAATATTTTTTTATGATTTCATATATTTTTTCTTCTTTATATGCTCCTAAAATTAAAATATATTTTTTTTCTTCTTCTGTTAATTGTATATCATTTAATCTACCAAATACTATAAAATATAATGGTAATTTCTTTTCAGCTATATAAGTCACACATTCTTTAATTTTTTTTGCACCTTTGGCTATAGATAAATCTCCTATTAATCCAATTGTTTTTATCTTTGACTCAAAATTAATAAGTTCTGGATTTTCAAAAACACATATATTAGTATCTGAATAATATTTTTGAATACGTTCTTTCATATCATAACTTGGAACTACAATCTGTGCAGCTTCTTTTAAATATTCATCCCAAAATTTACGCCAAATACTTATATTCTTAATATATTTATCTAATGTTTCACTATAGAAATTTCTTTTCAATATGCATTTATCACATGCTTCATTCCCTAATTCTCCACAATATTCTTCTTTTTCATTTGTTAACTTTATAAATGGACAAATACAATAATAATCGTGTAATGTTATAACTAATGGTATATTATTCAAATCTTTGTGTAACCTAAAAAAAGATATATTAGCATCTAATAAATGATGCACATGTAATAAACTTACTTTAAAATATTTCAAAATAGTTTTTAACTGCTCTAATTCAACGTCATTAAATATATTACATATAAAAACTTTTTTATCTTTATCTAATAAATTAATTTGAATAACTCTTCCATATACTTCAACTAATATCACTCTATATCCTTCTAAACTCCATGATTTAGAAATTTCATCTACATGTCGTTTTGTTCCTCCACCTTCTACATTAGTTAGAAGTATTGCAATTGTGTTTTTCATTATCACACCTCACTTTATAGCCATTCATTTTCTTAGTTATAATACAATAAATTTAAGTTAATATATTTTAAAAACTTATCTAATATGTTTTTAATTATCATCTTTTTATTTTTTTTTGCATATTTTTTTACAATATACTCAAAATCATTTTGAATATAATCCTGCCAAAACTCTTCATATTTTTCATTTTTTTTATTCGGATATTGCATTTGTGGTTGAAGATAATCTTTTATATCCACTTTGTATTGTGTTATTTCAGATATACCGTTTTCATATAATTGCTTTCCTTTTTTAGTATTTACAATTACTAATGATACACCTTTATTATCATTAATATCTGGTCTATTTTTTTCTATTCCCCAACAATCTGCTATTGTTATATCAGAAGGTCTATCCAAATTTGTAAATTGACAATTATAACATGATTCTCTAAACATTATATGTTTATAAAATAAATCAGTATAAATTGTTTTCGCTATTTTTTTTCTATTAATTACAAAAGATTCTATATGTGTATTCCAACCAAAACTTTTATCTCTAAAATCAAATTGTTCTACTTTTCCATTATATTTCGTTTCTAAATAACTTATATAATCCTTGAAAATCTTAGGGCTAGGTGTACCATGACAAACTATATCAACTAAAAATAACTTTTCCTTATTCTTTATAAATTTTGCCAATCCTGCAACATGACACGGCGTTCCTGAAAATAATACTTTCTTGCCTGCCTCCAAATCTGCTTTCACTTGCTTAAAAATATTGCCAACTTCACTTTGTACATATTTTGAACCTCTAAATTCATCTCTTTGTTCTTTTGTTTCAGCCCGTTTATAACAAACTCTAAAACCATCTCTATAACCGACACCGTATATCACGCCGTTTTGATTTAATATTTCATCTGAAAGAGCCGTAAAAATACCACCTGAACGACTATTCATTCTAGTTTTCAAATCTTTATGTTTAACAGCATACGTTTCTATTTTTCCCAAATGATCATTTAATACTTTATAGCTTGATTGATAAAAACAGGCTTTTTTACATAAACCACAATTTATACATTTTGCTTGATTTATTCTCGGATACAAAAAACCATGGTCATCTTCTATCATTTCTATAGCCTGTTTAGAACAAATATTTTTACAAGCTGTACAACCGCAACATTCAGCTTTATTTTTTACCAGTTCCATATTTTACCTCTTCTTTAAATTGCGAATACGAATTAATATATTTCTTGTCGTATCTCTTTCAAAAATAAACATATATATTAGCAATACAATAGCTGTATACATCATTGTTATTAACAATATAATAATCCATATAAAAAAATTATTAATTTCTACATTTATAAATAAAGATATACAATACACAATTAATACTAATATACATACTGCAATCATTCTATATACTGTAATCTTCTTTGATAATTTAGTTACATATTTAGGAATAAAATATACTAAATCAATATCTCTATATATATTCGATAATACGGAAGCTATTAAAATTCCGTATAAACCGTATATTTTTCCTAAAATAATACCAAATATAACTAATATTAACGCCTGCATTGTAGTCTGCCATTTTGTTTCTTTATATAATCCAGCTGATATAACCATCATCCCTTGCGGTGTTTTGATGTTATACATTAAACCATTTAAAACCATTAAAAATCCAATCCACGGCAAATTATAGTTTGTATCTGTTACTCCCTGTGTATATAACAAAATAAACGGCATAATCATTACAAAAGTAACACCGTAAACACCTGCTATCAACAAATAATACATTAATTCAAAATCATTATAAGCCTTTTGTAATCGTAAGTGTTCTTTTCTAACAATCAAATCACCAAATGTAGCAGAAACACCACTCATAAATATATTTAATATAGCATTCACACCTGAAATAACTAAATTATATATAACATACACACTGACCATTTTTAAATCAGTAAATAATGTTGCCAGTATTATAGGTGCTCCATTTTGAACAGCCCCCAATATTTGTAAATATAATGCATCCCATCGCTTATTAAGGGCTTCATTATTGGGAACAGCATTATAATTAAGGTACGAATAATACTTTTTTACGAAAAAATATAATATATAAGAACGCAAAAAAACAGATAATAATGCTACCGCTCTAACTAAAACAATATTTACATTAAGATATGATAAAACTACGATAACTGTTGTATTCGTAATGACCGCAATTATTGAGGCTAATGATATTACATATACTTTTTGATCAGCTGTAAGTATTGCTCTATACTTTGCTAACGTAAAAAATTCCAAAGTACCTGACACGCCTAAAACTAAAACTAATATTCCTACTTCTATTGTTGTGAGAGTTGTCGTTGTTATAAAAAATGGATAACATATTGATAATGCTATCGTCAATATTACAAAAATATAACCTGATGAATTATAAAAATTTTTAGCTGCTGTAACAATACTACTAATTTTAGAATAATCTTTTTCTGCTAAAGGTTTGTATAAAGAATATACAACAGCAGCTGAAAGACCAGCTTCAACCAACATAAAGTAGTTTATAAACTGTGTAATAGATGAAACAAGCCCATTTATTTCTGAACCATAAACTATCAACATAACTTTTGGAATTATAAATCCAGATGCCATTGTAATAACTTGTAATAATGCCGTTGAAGCCGAATTTCGCAAAAATTTTTCTGTTCTTGTCAATACACAGCCTCCCATAAAAATTTATTAAATATCCATAGTCATCTTACTTGTAATTCAACTTAAAATACAAAAGATAACTATGGATTATTATATGTTCTATCTGTTTTTATACATTTTTTCGTAGTAATTCCGGTATTCGCCGCTGATGATTTTTTCCCACCATACTTTATGCGTCAGATACCAGTTAATCGTCTTTTTAATGCCGTCATTGAATTTCGTCGCCGGAAGCCAGCCGAGTTCATTGTGAATTTTCGTCGGGTCAATGGCATATCTTCTGTCGTGTCCCGGTCTATCCGTTACAAATTCGATTAAATCTTCACTTTTGCCGAGTTCTTTTATAATCGTCTTAACGACTTCCAGATTAGTCTTTTCATTATGACCGCCGATATTATAGATTTCACCGACTTTACCTTTGCGAATAATAAGGTCAATTGCCGAGCAGTGGTCTTCCACATACAGCCAGTCGCGTACATTTTCACCTTTGCCATATACCGGCAGTTTTTTATCATTTAAAGCATTGGCAATCATCAGCGGAATTAATTTTTCCGGAAAATGATACGGTCCGTAGTTATTCGAACAGCGCGAAATCGTTACAGGCAAATTATACGTTCTGTGATAAGCCTGTACGAGCAAATCCGCCGATGCCTTCGAGGCGGAATAAGGGCTTGAAGTATGCAGCGGCGTTGTTTCCGTGAAAAATAAATCCGGTCTGTCAAGCGGCAAATCACCGTAAACTTCGTCAGTTGAAACCTGATGATATCTTTTTATGCCGTATTTGCGGCAGGCATCCATAAGCACACTTGTGCCGATTACATTCGTCTGCAAAAAAATTTCCGGATTTTCAATGGAACGGTCAACATGACTTTCCGCCGCAAAATTGACGATAATATCCGGTTTTTCCGTTTCAAATAAATCATAGACGAATTTTCTGTCGGCAATATCGCCCTTAACGAATTTGAATTTCGGATTTTTCATTGCCAGTTCCAAAGTTTCCAGATTGCCGGCATAAGTTAATTTATCCAGACAGATAATTTCATCTTCTGGATAATTGTCAAGTTCATAATAAATAAAATTGCTGCCGATAAAACCGGCTCCGCCTGTTACGATAATTTTCATCTTATTTATCTTCTCCATATTTAAAATCTGCGATACATTCCTTAAAAGTCGGAAGAACAGTATCTTTTGCCGATAAAATCACTTTATCTGTACCCCAGTCGACCTTTAAATCCGGGTCATTGTAGATAATGCCGCTTTCAAGTTTCGGCGCATAGAGATTATCCACTTTATAATGAACTTCCACATCATCACTGAGCGTAACGAAACCGTGCGCCATACCGCGCGGCATGAAAATTTCCTTTTTATTGTCAGCGGAAAGTTCCACGGAAATCCACTGTTTATATGTAGGCGAACCCTTGCGGATATCCACCACCACATCAAGCAGCGTACCGCGAAGTACCCTTAAAAGCTTTGCCTGGCTCATCGGATTTAGCTGAAAATGAAGCCCGCGAAGTACGCCTTTATGCGCCGAATACGAATGATTATCCTGCACGAAAGTTACATCAATGCCGGCATCCTTGAACGCCTTTTCCGAATAAGTTTCCATAAACCAGCCGCGATTGTCCCCGTATACTTTCGGCTCTACAATATACACACCGTCGAGTTTTGTTTTTACAAGTTCCATGATATACCTCCATCTGCAATAGCCATCAAATATTTACCGTACTCATTCTTTCTGAGCGGCTCTGCCAATTTTCTAAGCTGCGCACTGTCTATATAGCCGAGATTGAACGCAATTTCCTCCGGACACGCAATTTTCAAGCCCTGTCTGTCCTGCACCGTTTCCACAAATGAAGCCGCCTGAAGAAGCGACTCATGCGTTCCCGTATCGAGCCACGCATAACCCCTGCCGAGCGTTTCCACGCGCAAAGATTTTTGCTTCAAATAAATCTTATTCAAATCCGTAATTTCCAGCTCACCACGTGTCGACGGTTTAATTGACTTTGCATATTCAACTACGTTTTTATCGTAGAAATACAACCCCGTTACGGCGAAATTCGATTTCGGCTGCTGCGGTTTTTCCTCAAGACTTATCGCATTGCGGTTTTCGTCAAACTCCACAATACCGTAACGCTCAGGGTCTTTAACATAATAAGCAAAAACTGTTGCACCTTCATCCTGCATGGCAGCTTTTTTCACCAAATTGGACAAATTATGCCCATAGAAAATATTATCGCCTAAAATAAGCGCGCAACCTTTGCCGTTAATAAATTCTTCGCCTAAAATAAAAGCCTGCGCCAATCCGTCAGGGCTCGGCTGAATTTTATATGATATATTAATACCCCACTGTGAACCATCGCCCAGCAAATCCCGAAAACTCTGATTATCTTTCGGCGTTGTGATGACAAGGATATCCCTAATACCGGCAAGCATCAAAGTCGTAAGCGGATAATACATATCTAATATTTCCTTCTCCGGAATAAAACGGTCATTACCGGGCTCATATACGCAAAGTTGGTTCGTATTATAGGTAATCCAAATACGCCCATCGGCGGTTTCTTGACCCTGCCTGCTCTGGCGGCGTTCGCGCTGCTGGGCGCCTCCTGCTCCCAGCAGGTGCGGCCCGTCAAAAAGACCGCCCGGCCTCCCGTGTACGTGGGGAAGGTGGAGCAGGTGTACCCCAGCCACAACTATGTGCTCATTGCGCTGGCCGGGAACGTTTACGAGCCGGGAACCGTGCTCATTTCCCAGTCTCCGGGCAGGGAGGAAAACCGCAGGGTCGCGAACCTGATCGTGACGGAGGAACGTATGGGCCGGGCGCGCATTCCGGCGGACATACGCAGCGGAGCCGTGGAGGCAGGGGACCTGGTGTTCCTGTACCGGAACCTGGCCGCTCCGGAAAGCTCCGGAAAAAAGGATAACCCGGACCCGGACAATCCGGAACCGGGGACGGATGAAGACGGCAAGGAGTTCAGCTTTGAAGTGATCGACGCCGCCGATTACAACGACGAGCGCTACCTGGCGGTGGTGCCCTATGCCGAGGATTCCACGGAGCAGCTGGAGGAGGACGCAAACCTCATCATCATGCGCGTGGGCGAAGAGGACGGCGAAGAATATCTGGACGTTGTGGATGACGATGAGGAGCTTTACGAGGTGAGCGACATGTTCGCGCGCCGTCTGGAGGAGTTGTACGACATCGACCTCAACGGCGGCCAATAAACCGGCAGGCAGCCTGCCCTGTGCGATTTGATGTGCCATATATTTAATCCTACTAACCATTTAAAGGGAGCCCGGAGTCCTATGTGAGGGGATCGCAGACCTCCCGCCCGGCCTTGGCCGCAAGCGGAGGAAGGGAGCGTGAAACTCCGGCAGGGCACCCACCTGCCATTTCGGTAGGTTTTGGTGTGGCGCAGACGGCAGGGCAGGTTACTGATTGAAAACAGGAAAGG
>OGYT01001266.1_pt1 | contig 17180 bp, 9 predicted proteins | sample 1576631 | NCBI WGS metagenome assembly OGYT01 (sample SAMEA3541588, study PRJEB24748) | human gut metagenome | biome: human gut; feature: human-associated habitat; material: faeces | place: China | collected 2012
GCAAAATGTGGAATATTGCAACACCACAGGAAGCAAAGGACATTATTGCATCACAGATTGCAGACTTAAATATTACAGAGCCAAAGAACCTTGAAGAACAGGCACTTTCCTTAGTTGGAAAAGACGTTTACGAAAAGCTGATTAAGGGTTACACCGAAAAGCAGTGGGGACGTGACTGCAAGGATTTACCGTCCTTTATCATCAAGCGTCTGCCGCTTCGTTTTATCTATGATAACAACTACTTCAACGACAGATATCAGGGTATCCCGATTGGCGGTTACACAAAGATTGTAGAAAAGATGTTAGACGGCATTGAAGTCCGTTTAAATACGAATTACCTTGACAACAGAGAAGAATTTGATGCAATGGCAGATAAGATTGTATACACCGGTATGATTGACCAGTTCTATGATTATAAGCTGGGTGTACTTGAATACCGTTCCGTACGTTTTGAAACAGAAGAACTGCCGATGGAAAACTATCAGGGAAATGCCGTTGTCAACTACACAGAAAGAGAAGTGCCGTATACAAGAATTATTGAGCATAAGCACTTTGAATTCGGCAAGCAGCCGACAACCATTATTTCAAGAGAGTACTCAAGCGAATGGAAGAAGGGCGACGAGCCGTACTATCCGGTCAATAATGACAAGAACAACGCCCTGTATCAGCAGTACAAGGAGCTTGCCGACAAGGAACACAAGGTCATCTTCGGCGGACGTCTTGGCGGATACAAGTATTACGATATGGATAAGGTGATTGCCGCAGCACTTGAAATGTGCGAAAAAGAACTGTAAAACAGGGAAAGATAAAGATAAATACTCCAAAAGCGGAGTGGATTAGATAGAATGGGAGAAATGAATTAAGATGAAGCTTCAGAAAATACTTTGGCCGACAGAGGGATTATGCACCGAGGAAAAATTATATCTGCACACCAATGTGATTGATGATGATTTTAACATCAACAGAGATGAGAATCATTTAAAAAGCGATTTAAACTTTATCAACCGCAGCAAAGTCTATATGATGCCGGGCGGAGGCTTTTCGCTGGATAAAGGCGGTAAAGTGGAATTTGATACGTATTTTAACGGATTTTCCATTGAAAAGTGGAGAAAGTACACACAGGTTAAAGAAGTATCCGTCAATCTGGAATTACAGGGTGATGTACTGGTGACACTTTCAAGCAAGCTGTTTCTTCACGGAGAAGTTTTAAAGAAAGAGCTTGTAAGACAGGAAGTGCATACGACAGAAAGAAGCTCCTATTCATTCCCATTCGGCAATGAAGAAAAAGGCATGCTCTATTTTGAAGTGACCGCACTCTCAGACGGTGCTGCGCTTTACGGCGGTTACTACGAGGATACGGCGATTGAAAAGCCTGCAAGACAGCCTAAAATCGGGATTGATATCTGTACCTTTAAGCGTGAACGTTATATTGAAAAGAATATCGGACTGTTAAATGCGCATGTATTTAACAATCCGGACAGCCCGTTACAGGAACATCTCGAGGTTTTTGTATCCGATAACGGACAGACATTGGATATTGACAAGCTTGGCAGTGACAAAATTCATATTGTACGCAACAAAAATACCGGCGGTGCGGGCGGATTTACAAGAGGTCTTATGGAAATCTTAAAGAACGGCAATCCGCACGGCATTACCCATGCGCTGTTAATGGATGATGATATTACAATCGATACAGAATCCATTGAAAAGACCTATACGATTCTTTCGCTGTTAAAGGATGAATATGCCGATGCGTTTATCGGCGGTGCAATGCTTCGCATTGATAAGCCGAATATACAGGTGGAATCCGGCGCATCATGGAATGCCGGGAATTTGATTTCCAATAAGTCCAACTTAAACATGAATGTGACATGGGACTGCCTCTTTAATGAAATTGAAGAATATACAGAATTTAACGCATGGTGGTACTGCTGTTTCCCAATGGACGTCGTATCAGAGGAGAATCTGCCGCTGCCAATCTTTATCCGCGGTGATGACCTTGAATACGGACTGCGCAATATGAAGCATCTGATTCTGATGAACGGTATCTGCGTATGGCATGAGCCTTTTGAAAATAAATATTCTTCATTTTTGGAATACTACATTATTCGTAACAGACTGGTGGACAATACATTCCACTTCCCGAACTGGGGCAAGGCACAGTTAAAGAAGGCAGTCTGGGGACAGTGGCGCAGAGAGTGTAAGTTCTACCGTTATAAGAATGTGGATTTACATACAAGAGGTGTAAAGGATTTCTTAAAGGGTGTGGATTTCTTCTTAAATACAGATGGTGAAAAGCTTCACAAGGAAATTATGGCAGCAGGCTATAAGGCAGTGCCGATGGATCAGATCAGTGTGCCGTTCCACTATAAGACTTACGAGGCATCCAGAACGACAAAGTTAAGCACACTGCACAATATCGTGCGTAAGCTGACCTTAAACGGTTATCTGCTTCCGGCGAAGCATATCCGTATTGTATCCATGGCACAGGTAACATTCCCGGCAGTATGGAGAGCAAAAAAGATTGTATTTTACGATGTAACAGCCAATAAAGCATTTGAATGTGAAAGAAGCTGGGCACAGGCTGTTGCAAAGTTTTTCCAGGTACTGGGACTCACCATTCAGATTGACTTTAAATACAATAAAGCGAAAAAAGATTTCTTAAAGCGTGGAAATGAGATCAAAAACATTCAGTTCTGGAGTAAATATCTCGGACTGGATAAGCAGTAAAATGTCTGCGGTATGGAGGAGCAACATTGAAGAAGCGAAGAAATAAAAAGAGGATAATTATTGCGGCGGTGATTGTATACCTTGCGGTTATCGGCATTGTGGCAGTCTGGGAATCCGGCAGACAAAAGCCGGCAAATCCCGATACCGCGGCGGCACAGGAGGAAGCTTATAACCGTAAGAAAGCAGTGATTGATGCACAGGAGGAAGCACAGCAGCAGGCTTATGATAAAGCGGTACAGCTGCTGGACTATGACGTGGACGGTGCAGCAATGAAAATATCACCGGCAGACTGTTACAGCATTATGACAGCCAACAAGCTTCCGGCATTATCGAGAATGGCAGCAGAAGATTCAAAAAAATATATGGGGAATCTTCAGGTGTTACAAAAGATTGAAAAGCTCGGTATTGATACGGCGTCCTTTGAAACACCGGAACTCAACTGGAAAAATGTATACAACCGGGTTTCAGACACAATGCAGAAAGAAAATACATTTTCAGATAAAATTTCCTTTACAGGAAGCACAGCTTCCCAGTTAAATACCCTGATTGCACAGAGTACGGATGCATATATTACAATTGAGAGCAGTACGGTACGGATGGATGAACCAATCAGCATGAAATCCGGTATTGCGCTGGATGCAGCAGGAGTTATATTTACAGGAAGCACGGATGACCGCGTGGCACAGGCAGTAATTGCAGAAGACTGTACGAATTTTGCACTGTATAACCTGAATCTGACAGCGGGCTGTTATGAGTACGGTATTTATATTATCAGAAGCAATACATTTACAATCGAAAACTGTACCATTTCCAATGCTCTTTATAAGGGACTGGTTATGATGGGTGAAAACAAGAATTTCACAATCAGAAACAATACGGTTTCGTATAATGGTAACGGCGCAGTTTTTCTGAATGGAAATATCAGTAATGGTATTATTGCAGGAAATGATGTCGTTGATAATTACGGCACAAGAAACCTCACAGCCGGAATTGTCATGACTTCCATGGAAATTGACGATTATTATACGGCATATAATGAGTTTAAAGATGAACATTTATATAACCTGTTAGATACACCGCATGACATCGTGTTATACCAGAATAATGTAAAGCACAACAATTCATCGGGTATTTATTCCGATGGGGCATATCAGATTTATATTGTTGAAAATATTATTTATCAGAATGATAAAGAGGGTATGTGTCTGGATTACGGTACATTTGGTGCGTATGTCAGCAACAATATTGTCAAAGAAAACGGCGGACGTCTAAGACAGTCCGATGAAGATTTAGAAGCGGACTTTGTAACGGCGTTTGGACGTCTGTCAGATGGTTCGTCACCGGCAAAGCTTCCGGGCATTTCGATTGATAATTCGGCATATAATACGATTGTCAATAACAATGTTACGCAGAATTACGGAAGCGGTGTGAAAATGGTGCGTTCCGCATACCGCAATATTATTATGGAAAATTCTGTATCAGATAATAATAAAGGAAAAAGTGATGATTTCCATTTCTTTGGAATTGAAATCGGACATGAAAGTACGCCGGATGAACCGGTTAAAGGACTGGACTTTACAGCTTCTTATGAAAATATTGTATGTAGAAATATAGTGACGGGAAGCAATTATGCCGGTGTATTTTTAGCAGTGGAATCTTATTGTAATGACGTATTTGACAATACGATTCTTGGCAGTGAGTGGTATGCAATTGAGTGCCACAGTAATATGTTTAACAGTATGCTAAACAATATTATGGACCAGGAGATCCTCAATTTGTATGCACGCTGATTACATAAAGGGAAAATGTAGATAGTGTTTGACGGGCATGGAAATTGCGATATTTCATGCGGAAAAGAGGTAAGATGAAAAAGACATTCGTAGGCGCAGTGGCTGCACTGCTGTTTATGTTTTGCTTTAGTTTGCATCCGGTAAGCGCGCAGGCGGCAGAACATATGCTCCAGATGGAAAATGATGAATGGGTATGTTATACCGGTGGACAGCGTGATAATTCTTATACCGGGATGGCTGTTAATGAATATGGCTGGTGGTATCTGACAGATGGTGAAATTGACTGGGATTATACCGGAATGGCATGTAATGAATACGGCTGGTGGTATATGAACAATGGTGCATTGGATTTATCCTATACGGGTATTGCTGATGTAAACGGTGAGCCGTGGTATGTAGTCAATGGCACAATTGATTTCAGTTACAACGGTATGGTAAATGCAAGCGGCAGCTGGTGGTATCTGAATCAGAATAAAGTAGATACAGATTTTACCGGTCTTGCATTAAATGAATACGGCTGGTGGTATATGAATGCCGGTGAAATTGATTTTTCATATACCGGACTTGGATATAATGAGTATGGCTGGTGGTATGTTGATAACGGTACTGTAGATTTATCGTATACAGGCATGGCACAGTTAGGATATGACTGGTGGTATGTGACAAATGGTGTCTTAGACAGAGATTATACCGGAATGACTGTTTATGATGGAAACTGGTACTATCTGATAAACGGTTTCCTTGACAGATGCTATGAAGGCCTTGCAGATAACGAGTATGGCTGGTGGTATATTTCGAACGGAACAATTGACTTTACATATAATGGAATGGCAGCAAATGAGTATGGCTGGTGGTATGTAAGCAGCGGCGGAGTCGATGGAGCTTTTACGGGTGTTGCTTCAAACAGCTATGGTTCATGGTATTTTGAAAACGGTACAATTAATTATAATTATGACGGTGAATATACCTATGTAGGAATTACATATATTGTTAAAAATGGTCTGGCAACGTCGCTTCAGAAGTCATCCGTCGGAATTGATGTATCAAAGCACAATGGAGAAATTGACTGGGATGCCGTAAAAGCAGACGGGATTAAATTTGCCATTATCCGTGTCGGTTACGGTAATGATGATACAGATCAGGATGATGTATGGGCAGTGCGCAATATGCAGGAATGCGAACGCGTAGGTATTCCGTATGGTGTATATCTGTATTCGTATGCAGTCAATGAAGATGAGGCAAACAGCGAAGCAAATCATATTTTAAGAATGTTACAGGGATTTAATCCGGTATTGGGTGTGTATATTGATATCGAAGATACGGAATATTATAACGAATATAATATTGATCCGTACAGCTCAGAGGGCAGGGAACTGATTACCCGTATAGCAGTCACTGTAATGGACAGAGTCAGCCGCGCAGGTTATACTGCCGGTGTGTATGCTAACTGGAATTATTTCCAGAATGTATTAATCCAGAGTGAGATTCAGGCTTATAAGTGGCTCGCATGGTATAAAGAAGATACATCTGAGGTTCCGGAAGGTGACTGGATTATGTGGCAGTATACAAGCACCGGACATGTAAACGGTATAGAAGGTAATGTTGATATGAACTTCTGGTATGGATTTTAAAGATGGAAAAAACAAAACAAAGAATAAGCTGGATTGATGTTACAAAAGGAATTGCCATATATCTGGTGATTCTCGGACATTCGCTGATTGGCCTGAAGGTAAATGATTATATTTTTGCGTTTCATATGCCATTATTTTTCATTGCTTCAGGACTGTTATTCCGCGAAAAGAGTATCAAAAAAACCATTGCAGGCAATATTAAAAAACTGCTTGTCCCATATTACATTACGAGTGTATGTGTAATTCTTGGAAGGGCAGTCAGTGCGTACTTACAGGGCTGGACGGTTCAGAATATCCAGAATTTGTGCTTAAATACGATGATTGGTGCAGTTTTCGGATATGGTGTAGATGGAAGTAAATGGTTCTTTACAGTCTGGATGATCGGTGCAATCTGGTTTTTATGGGCATTTTTCTGGAGTGACATTATTATACATGTAGTATTTCATTATACAAAGAGCTGGCAGGAATGGCAGAGAGCGTTTTTAATCATCGGAATCTCGGCAGTTTCTTATATTGTAGGACAGTATATCTGGATTCCAACGAATTTAGATGTGGGCGGATTTGCAATTTTATTTGTTTATATCGGCTATCTGCTCCAAAAAATCCGGATATGGGAGAAGGGAAAGCTTCCGTGGATTTGCTGGATTCTTTGTGTAATCGTATGGGTCTATGCTTCCCATACGGGCGGGATTAATATGGTAATCCGTGTCGTGCCAAACTTTGTCGTTTTATTCGGTGCAGTTGCAGGAAGTGTTATGACGATGAAGCTTGCCATACAACTGGATAAAATCCCGGGAATCAGCAGATGCCTTTCCTGGTTTGGAAAGAACAGCATGAAGATTTTATGTGTACATTTATTTGAAATATTGATTCTTTCGTGGGATTTTATAGAAGTGAAATGCCATGTGCCGGTTACAAGACTGACAACCATTATTTTAAGGACGATATTTATTGTGGTTGTTGTTTTATGTATCAACGGAGTGCAGGGCATATATAAGAAACAAAAGAAACAGAAGTAAAAAAGGGCAGCGGCTTTACAATCATTGTAAAGCCGCTGCCTTTTTTAGTGCGCCCGATAATAAGCGCTGTGTTTGAATGGGAGCTAGTTTAAAGTAATATTGTTTTTTACAGTACTGCTCATAGATGAGAAATCTGCAGCGCCAAATGTATAGGCTGATGAGAACTTATTGTACATAATGACATTTTCACAAGAAGAACCACCGTTATTTGCAGTATCATCATCGGCGATAAATACACCGAAATCGTGTGAACCTGTTACAGTATTATTTAAAACAACATTCCAGTTGCTTCCTAAACCATCAATATAACCAAGGTTTTCGGTTTCAACAGCAAGCGGTTCAATATCAATACCGGAACTCTTTGCACCCATCTGGTTGTATGCATTATCCGTACAGATATTGTTTACGATAATATTACCCAGACCGGTACGAACCAGTTTAATACCACTGCAGCTGTTGTTATAGACGTTATTGCTGTCAACAATATTGTAAATACCATTATCAATAGATACACCTGGAAGTCCGCCTGCAATACCGTTGTTTACAACTTCATTGTGGGCAAAGTAGTTGCCGATGCAGCCACTGTCAAGGCATACGCCTTCAAGGATACTGTCACGCAGTGTATTATAAGTGATATATGTCTTATAAGAACCGATGCAGTATAAAGCTTCACCGCTGCAGCCTGAAACAACATTTCCGGTTACAATGATATCATGAGGACCGGTTGTTTCATTGTCAACACGGATCTGCTGACCGTTCTGCAGACAGCTGATTGCAATACCTGCAAAACCTTTTGCGCCTGAAATACGGTTGCTGTCAATCAAAAGGTTTGAATGATTGCCATAAACGGCAATAGCGTCATCGCCGACATTGTTAATGGTGTTGCCGCGGATGATTCCGTTTACGGTTGAACCGTATTCGTCAGAAATCATGATACCGCTCTTAGTAGCATTATTTAATGTATTGTTTTCAAGCAGAATATTGTCAGCACTGAATACATTAATGCTGTTTACATAAGGAATATCGGTAGATAAATTCTTTACGCCGCAGTTTGTGGATGGAATTACACCATCTTTATACACATATAATACAACGCCGACATCAGGAGCTTCGGTATAACCGGCTTTCATAACAAGACGGTGGCCATTTCCATCTAAAATAGTATCAGATGGAACCATGATAATACCAAAAGAACCATTGGTGTTCTTATACACCTGAATGTCCTGTGTAAGCTGTACAATCTTTCCGGTGTTGTTTTGTAAGAACTGATTTAAATCGTCTACGTCAGTTCCGGTATACTGTACAGTCTGTGTAGGTAATCCGCTTAATGCACTCTGAATATTTGTATTCAATGAAGTCATATTGGCTTCCGGGTTCATAAGGTCAGAACGGGAAAGTCCTAATGTGTGTAATCTTGAAATAACCTGGATGCCGTTTAAGGAATCCAGCGCATTCAGTGCAGATAAATCGTATTTCACGCTGTAATCCGTTACAGAAGCATTCAGATCAGAAATTGAAATATTTTCTGCATTGCTGCTTAAGCCTGCATCAGATGTCATATAAGTCTGATGTGCGGCAGACTGGAAAACATATCCGTCAGAGGTCTTTGTTACCAGCCACTTTGCTTCTGCAGCGTCAGAAGATGCTGCAAAATACATAGAACCATTACCGTTTGCTGCGCAGAATCCGTTCTGTGTTAATGAATATATGGTATAAACGCCGTTTCCTAAAGAAGAAATACGGTAATTGTTATTACCGAAAGAGTAAATACCGGTTGTTAAAGATTCCTGACCAAAAGATTTTGGTGTCAGAACAAAACGCTGGGCAGAAGTATCGTGTCCGATGGCCTGCTGCAGTGAAGTTCCAAAAGCAGCTGCACCGCTTAAAGTTAAGTACTGATAGCTGTTTGCGGAAATAAAACTGTAAGTGCCGTTTGTGTTTTTCTGGATATACCATGTCTGGTCAATATTATCAGTACCCTGCGCCTGCATTACGGCAGTGCCGATAGAAATAGAACCCTTTGTATACACAAAACGCTGTGAATTGGCATTTTTAATTTTATAAAGACCCTTTGAAGAATCAATACAGTTGATATAGAATAACTGTTCAGAACCTTCAGAAGCGTCAGCCAGTGTAATCGGTGTATCGTCTTTTACAGAAGCATCCTTTGCAGAAAGCATCGCAGCTGTGTTATCAGAAGCAGCGATGGTATAAGCGCCGTCAGCAAGAATCTGTGTATACGGAGATACAAAGTTAAAGGTCTGTGCTCCTGCATTAGACCATAAAGCGGTTCCTACATTGGAATTATCCTCGCTGGTCATGTAGAAGGTATAATCCGTACGTGCAATAGCAATCGTATATACACCTGCAGAAGTTTCAGTAACCGTCCAGTTCTTTGTTCCGTTTACGGAATCAGAAGTAACCTGTACATTGTCTGTAAAAGCATTGGTTCCCCAGCCGTGGTTGTAAGAATTAATCAGCCACTTGTGTGATGCATCATCTCCGTTGGCATCAATATAAGCAAGGGACATGAAACAGTAGGTTGAGCTGGCTTCATCTTTAACAACAAGGAATTTCTGGCTGTTTGCTCCGGTAATCTTAGACATTACCAGATTGAAGCCGCCTTCTGCAGTAGCGGATTCCTCTACTGTTAGGGCATAGTTTGGATTGCTGTTGCTGCGGATCATATACACACCGCCGGTGAGTTCTCCTGTAGCAGCATTGCCGACACGGAAAATGTCTTCACGCGGAACGGCAAAACCGCCGGTAACATCATAAGTCATACCGTTAAAAGTAAATTCTCCGTTGAAATTAAAATCAATTACGCCGTTATTGTAGTACCAGTAACCGTATGCGTTACTGCCGATGCCGTGGAAACTTAAATCCAATGCACCGTTGGTGATATACCACCATCCAAAATCATTGGCAGCCATACCGGTGTAGTTCCAGTTTAAGGCACCGTTAGTCATATACCACCATCCAAAATCGTTGGCAGCCATACCGGTGTAATTCCAGTCTAGGGCACCGTTAGTGATGTACCACCATCCAAAATCGTTGGCAGCCATACCGGTGTAATTCCAGTCTAAGGCACCGTTAGTCATATACCACCATCCGAAATCATTGGCAGCCATACCGGTGTAATTCCAGTCTAGAGCACCGTTAGTGATGTACCACCATCCAAAATCGTTGGCAGCCATGCCGGTATAATTCCAGTCAATTGTACCACCGGAAACATACCACCATCCGAATTCGTTGGCAGCCATACCGGTATAATTCCAGTCGATTGTACCGTTGGAAACATACCACCAGCCAAAGTCATTCTGGGCAAGACCGGTATAGGACGTATCAATGACACCGTCTATATAGTAGTACCAGGTATTGTCCCCGGGATTCAGGTACAGCCAGCCGCCGCCGGCAGCCTGTGCAGTATTTGGTTTTGCAAAAAGGCAAAGCGCAAATACAAATGCAGCGATAAAAGCTGCACACATTTTTTGTACTGCTTTCTTCATAGAAATCCTCCTTTAGTAAATAAATTTATATTTTAAAAAACTGTCACCTGGCAGTTTTTAAAATAACAGATTGAAAAAATGTTTTTATGGCAATCCACAACACCAGCGTAGCACAAATACAGATCATACGCATTAAAAACTGCATAAAAACGTCTGCATTTAAAAGAAGTCCTTCCCAGTGGATAAATTGTGCTTCAATACAGTGAATGCCTAAAACAGCAAGGCTGTTTCTGCCAAAAAACTTCAAAACCGCCGTCGGTATCGTGTAACGGCTGAGCATCTGACAGCACAGGCATAAAATGACCGTTCCGCATACTGCACCTGACAGACTCAGTGGAAAAAGCGGGTAGGAACGTATGGATAATTCAATTCCGCCCTTTTGTATCTGCAAAAGCCAGATACAGCCGGTCAGCACAATGCTTAAAGGATAGCGTTTTAAATACTGCCAGACAGAATATTTATTTAAAAGATATCCTGCATAAATGAACGCAGCTGCGGTCATGGAAACATCAAAACTTTCCGGTAAAAATGCAACATGCGTGCCGATATACCAGCCGGTGATGGTGACGGCAGCCACCAGAATGCATGTAAGTGCTTCTTTTTCGCGTGAAAGCTTTAAAATGGCAATAAAAAGCATCCGGGCAAAGAAAAGGCAGATTACAAACCAGATTACAAATACACTGCCAATGTCCGTAAAAACAGAAGACGAATAACTCATGCCAAACAGTGCAATCTTTGCCTGCATACGTAACAGTGAAACGGTTGTATCCATGCTGATTCCGACATAAAGCCATTGGCGCCATACACGGACAAACGCAACCAGTACTTCAATGCCAAAGTAAGGCAGAAGAAGCCCTTTCCATGTGCTTTTAAAAAAGTGCTTCCAGGAACAGTTTTTGGTAAAATAGCCGCTTAACAGCATAAAAGCCGGCATATGGAAAGAAAATATAATCTGGCGGATATTGCTGTCAATTGGCATATGTGCATAAAGCATAAGCAGAATACAGGTGCCTTTTGCCATATCAACCCATTCTACGCGTTTGCTTACCGGGGCTGGACCGGATTCTGTGACCAGTGTATTTTTCCCGTGTCCGGCAGGATGCAGCCGCCGGAGTAAAAGGCATATCAGCAGTCCGCCGGTTATCAGCAGGATATGGATTACAAAAAACAGTACAGACTGTACATAAGTATTTGTTATCCGGTGTTCATTGAAGCAGGTCAGTAAAGAACTCCATGGAAAACAGTTCAGTTCGGTTAAATGCAGACAAAAAATAAGCATAAAGTGCGAACCAATCCGGTTTCCGAGGGCGGTTAACCGTGGACAGTGCTGCTCAATAAGCATTGCTGCATAAAAAAGAAAAATGCAGGCGCAAAAAGCAGCCAGCAAGTCCCAGATGCCATAACCGTAATTGTTATTTACCATGAATAATCTGCCGCCGCCTTTGGCGATGTATACCGCGGAAAGAACAAAACAGACAGCCGGAATAAAAGGTGCTTGTTTTAATCCGGAAAGGATATTCTTTTCGCGGAGCATAAAGCCGCAGAATACGAAAATGGTTCCTGTCATAGCAGTCTGGATACTATAAGGAAGCCAGAAAATCCGGCTGGTAGCAAAACCGGCAAGTGCAGTCAGCACAATGCCGATGACGGCATACCGGGTACGCAGGCACAAATGTGTAATATTAACGGCAAAAAATAATGCCGGAAGAAAACACAGCGAGCCGATCATGCGGATATATGCAGGTGTAAAGTAATCTACACCGGAACCGTAAAAGGCTGCCCATACCCATAACAGCAGCTCATGAAAAGACTCTGTAAAACCGGACCCTGTAAAAAAAATACGGACTGCCATAATAGCAATAATGACCGCACAGGTAATAAAATACGGAATCATCAAAGTGCGGAAAGTATAAAGCAGTGTCTGCCGGACGTTTTTAATTTCTAAAAAATATCCACTGATAATAAACAAGACCGGAATATGAAAAGTGAAAATAATCCGGGTTATAATATCAGGACATAAATACCATTGACTGCCTACGATAATACATAAAATTGTAATGCCAGACACAATGTTAAAAAGTGGTTTTGAATCAAGCTTATCCATTGTAAATTTTCCTTTGCAGATATACTAAAATAATATTTATATTGTTATGTACAGTATACCGTAAAAACAAGGAATTCTCAAGAAAATTGACAGGTATTTACAGCGGATGTTGAACCGTAAACCGCGTTGTGTTATTATTTGCAGAATACGAAAGCCTTACGGGGAAGGAATTCGTATATTAAATTAAAATGCCTAAGCAGGAATTAAAAGAAGAAAGGAAAAGATACAAGTGAAAAAAATATTTCGAAAAAAGAAAGCAGTTGTATGGATTGCTGTAATAGCAGGGATGATAGCAGCATTTGGCTGTTTTACAGAAAAAGCGCAGGCAGCGGGATTTTCCGGCATGACCTTTTATCACCGCTTTTTGATTAACTGCTGGGGTGACTCGATGACAGCAGGACAGGGCGGAAGTGGTGTATCCTATCCGAGGGTTTTAAAAGAACTGACGGGATTTCCGGTCAATAATTTCGGTGTCAGCGGGGAAAACACTTATGAAATCGTAGACCGCAGTGCAGAATACGGAGATCAGTCCGGTGATATTATGATTATCGAGATGGGGGATAACGGAAAGTGGAAGAATATGGATGATCTAATCAGGCAGTATCAGAATATGCTTGATGAAGCAGGCTGTTCTAATTATATCATCATCAGCTCGACAGATGATCCCAATGATCCCGACCAGATATGGGGAGAGAGTGGTTATGAACCGGGTATGCAGGATACATGGTATGAGGCAGCATTAAAAGATGCATTTGGGGAACACGTGGTTACGGCAAGAAAGTATCTGATTGAAAACGGGCTTTCAATTAACGGACTGGATGAAACAGATAAGGACAGGGAACGTGCCGAAAAGGGGCTGATTTCGCTGCAGTTAAGAAATTACTGGATTGATAACACCCATCTGAACGAATATGGATACCGTGCGCAGGCATATGCCGTATATGAAAAAGGCATAGAACTGGGATACTGGTTTGCGAATGGCGGAGATGTTACTTCTGACAGCTGGGTAGTTGTAGAGGATGATGTCATTCAGGCAGATTACACAGGAATGGCAGCTAATGAATACGGCTGGTGGTACTTTAACGATGGAACACTTGATTTAGGTTATACGGGAATGGCAGCCAATGAATACGGCTGGTGGTACATGACCAATGGTGCCTTGGATTTAAGTTATACGGGAATGGCGTCTAATGAATACGGCTGGTGGTACATGACCAACGGCGCCTTGGATTTAAGTTATACGGGAATGGCATTAAATGAATACGGCTGGTGGTACATGACCAACGGCGCACTGGATTTAAGTTACACAGGAATGGCATTGAATGAATATGGCTGGTGGTACATGACCAACGGCGCACTGGATTTAAGTTATACAGGAATGGCATTAAACGAATACGGCTGGTGGTACTTTAACAATGGGCTGCTTGACTTAAATTATACAGGAATCGCATCCAATGAGTATGGCAGCTGGTATTACAGAAACGGAATCATTGCTTATGATTATTCGGGAACCGTAGTGGATAATGGAAAGACATATACCGTACAGAACGGATTTGTTATCGCTTAAAAAGCGCAGAATTAGAGTTGTAAAGGCGGCAGTACCGTGCACGGATAAATGGTATTTGCCGTCTTTTTGCGGTTAAACCGCCGGAAAAGGGGAAATACTGTTGTTGTATGATACAGGAGCTTAGGGAGTATGAGTTTCAGGGGAATGGAGACCAGTATGCAGGATGGCGTGTTTTATCAGATTGTATCGTCCGGTCTGAAAACGGTTTGTGAAGATGAATTCTGGGAACAAAAAGATACAATTGCAGTAATCGATGCGCATAAACTGGAAAACAGCCAGTCATTTGGACAGTTTTGCTGTGGATGCAGCGGAGGGGAATATATCCGCGGGTGCAGGGTGATACAGCATAAAAGCCATACGCTGATAGAATGGCATGTGCCGGAAAAAACAAAAAAGAATGTGTCGTGGCATTTTGCAGTTTTTATAACAGCAGAAAAAATTGTCTGTATACAATATACAGGCTCAGCCGGAAAAGTGCAGGAACTTATAAATACGTTTCTTCATAAAGAAGCCTATACCAAAGAACGTTTTTTGTATGAGCTGTTTGGTGCAATGACCGCAGATGATCTGCAGTATATGGAAAAACTGGAAAGGACATTATCCGTATTAGAAGAAGAAGTGTTTCGTGCGGGCGGAATGGATTTTAACAGCAGTATGTTACAGGTAAAAAAGAAAATTTTTCAGTTTTACCGTTATTACAGCCAGTTCATTGAAATCGCAGCTGCGCTGGAAGAAAATGAAAATGCTGTTCTGGATGCACAACACACGGCTTATTTTGCAAGAATCAAAGAAAAAGCACAGCGGCTTGCCGCAGAAACACAGGTGCTTAGGGAGTATGCGGTGCAGGTACAGGAGGTTTATCAGTCGGAACTGGGAATCCGACAGAATCACATTATGAAAATTCTTACAGCGGTAACAACAGTGTGTCTGCCGCTGAATCTGATTGCGGGCTGGTATGGCATGAATTTTTCTTATATGCCGGAACTGTCGTGGAAATATGGCTATCCGATGGCAGCAGGAATCAGCGCACTTGTGCTGGTATTACTGCTGTGGCTATTCCGCCGGAAGGGGTTTTGGTAGGGGAAAAAGATATTGTACATCATCTATCTGAAATAAATTGTATCAAAAAAATGCAGGGGGGGGGGATAAGTATGCCCCCTTGTATTTTGAGAAAATCAGATGAAAACAGCCGCAAAATTGTTGCAGACAAGGCAGTTTATACAATTGACAAGAATAAAGAGTTGGGATAATATAGAAAAGATAGGAAAAATACCTACAGATTAGAAAAATTAGTTGAGGATAAAAGATGAATCAGGGAGAAGAAAAAGTTCAAAACGCCCTTCTGTTTATCACAGATCTCATCGGATTAATTGCAAGTTATTATATCGCCGGGTATCTTTGGCTGGCACTGTGGAAAAATGTATCAATACCAGTCTATTTTTCACAGATGGGGGACAGCCTGGTATCAGTAGTGGTATCTTATATGCTTGCGTTTTTATTCTATTCAAAGAATAATGATTTTTTACAGAGGGGAAAATTTGAAGAACTAAAAGCAGTAGTACATCTGAACGTTATAATGGCATGTATTATTGCCATTTATGAATTATTAAAAAGAACGAACCAGCAGTTTCCGAGGGGAGTTTATGTGCTGGTGGTTGTGTTTAATATTGTACTGGCATTTATTATTAGAAGAATCGTGAGAAAATCCATTTTAAGCCATGCAAAGCTTGGCAAGTCCGTGAATCGTGTGGTAGCAATTACCACCGGTGATCGTGTGGATGGATTAAAAGAAATTGAAAAATGGAATACAACAAAGCAGATTTCAGGGATTATCATCGTTGACCGGGATATGCGTGGAACGGAAATAAATGGCATACCGGTCGTAGCAGATGTACATGACATGATTCCATACATAAAAGGCGGGATAGTAGACGAGGTGTATATTGATCTGAACACTGCCCGGATGGAAAAAATCACATTCCTTGTGATGGAACTGGAAGAAATGGGTGTGGTTGTTCATCTGCATCTGAATACGCTTGAAAATTATAAGGACTTTGATATGAGCCTTGGAAAGCTCGGCAATATTCCGGTTGCGACATTTGCCAACCGTTTCTATGATTATAAGGAACTGGCATTTAAACGGGCGATTGATATTGTCGGTTCGCTCGTTGGCCTCTGCATTATGGCAGTTGCCATGATTTTTGTTGTCCCGGCAATCAAGCTGGAATCTAAGGGACCGGTATTTTTTAAGCAGAAACGTGTCGGAAAGAACGGACGGTATTTTTATGTATACAAGTTCCGCTCCATGTATATGGACGCAGAAGAACGTAAAAAAGAACTGATGGCACAGAATGAAATGCAGGGACTGATGTTCAAGATGAAGGATGACCCGCGTATTACAAAGGTCGGAAAGTTTATCAGAAAGACCAGTATTGATGAACTGCCGCAGTTTATTAATGTATTAAAGGGCGATATGAGCCTTGTGGGTACACGTCCGCCAACGGTGAATGAATTCAGACAGTATCAGGGACACCACAAGCGCAGATTGTCCATGAAACCGGGCATTACCGGCATGTGGCAGGCATATGGCAGAAGTACGGTGACAGACTTTGAAGAAATTGTAAAAATGGATTTGGATTACATCGACCACTGGAGCCTCGGACTGGATATGAAGATACTTTGCAGAACGGTTGTGGCAGTGTTTCAGGGGGGATGAGAAACGAGTGCTTATAATCAATAATTTATAGTGGTAGATTGTTAAAAGTAAGGAGAAAATAATGCAGGCAATTATTTTAGCTGCCGGAATGGGCAAAAGATTAAAGGAATTAAC
>OGYT01001268.1_pt1 | contig 17158 bp, 17 predicted proteins | sample 1576631 | NCBI WGS metagenome assembly OGYT01 (sample SAMEA3541588, study PRJEB24748) | human gut metagenome | biome: human gut; feature: human-associated habitat; material: faeces | place: China | collected 2012
TTATATAATATAAAAGATGTGTCTTATTAGCTGTATTTACAGTTTGAATATATATTGTAACATCTAGTGCTAACAGCATTTTTAAATAAACTTAGAGAATAAGAGAGAGTAGAAAGGATGTTTTCTATGAATGCAAAAAATGAAAATTTGGCAATGTTGTGCGATTTTTACGAATTTACAATGAGTAACGGTTATCTGAAGAATAATCTACATAAGCGAAATACATATTTTGATGTATTTTTCCGCAATATTCCGGATAACGGCGGTTTTGCCATTGCAGCAGGGCTTCAGCAGGTAATAGATTATATCGAAGACCTTCATTTTAATGCCGAAGATATAGAATATTTTCGTTCCAAAAACATATTTAGCGAAGATTTCCTTAATTATCTGAAAGATTTCCGTTTTACCGGTGATATTTATGCCGTACCGGAAGGAACATGTATTTTCCCGCGTGAACCGATTATGACGATAAAAGCTCCGGCTGTAGAAGCGCAGATTTTGGAAACATTTGTACTGCTGGCTTTAAATCATCAGTCTTTAATCGCAACGAAGGCCAACCGCATTGTTCGTGCTGCACAGGGAAGAGTGGTATTGGAATTCGGTTCCCGTCGCGCTCAAGGTGCCGACGGTGCGGTAAAAGGGGCACGGGCTGCTTACATCGGCGGGTGCGCTGGTACTGCGTGCACGCTTACGGATGAACTGTACGGCGTTCCGGCAGGCGGTACTATGGCTCATGCCTGGGTACAGATGTTCGACAGCGAATACGAAGCTTTTAAAGCATATTGCGAAATTTATCCGCACAATGCTGTACTGCTCGTAGATACGTACAATACATTGAAAAGCGGTGTACCGAATGCCATTCGTGTGTTTAAGGAAATGCTCGTACCGCAGGGAATAACGAATTTTGCTATCCGTCTTGATTCCGGCGATATTTCCTATCTTTCCAAACAGGCACGCAAAATGTTGGATGAAGCCGGTCTTACTACTTGCAAAATTGTAGCTTCCAACGCTCTTGACGAGCATTTAATTCGTGACCTTCTCATGCAGGGTGCACAGGTTGATACTTTCGGTGTAGGTGAACGGATGATTACTTCCAAATCCGCACCTGTTTTCGGCGGCGTGTACAAACTTGTAGCGATTGAAAATGACAAAGGCGAGATTATTCCGAAAATCAAGCTGAGTGAAAATACAAGCAAAATCACAAATCCGCATTTCAAAAAAGTTTATCGTCTGTATGATAATGAAACGGGCAAAGCTATTGCTGATGAAATCTGCCTGTATGATGAAGTTATTGATACTACGAAACCGCATGTCATTTTCGACCCGGATGCTACTTGGAAACAGAAAACACTTACGAACTTTTCTGTACGGGAACTGCAGGTACCGATTTTCAAGAACGGCAAACGTGTTTATACCAGCCCGTCCATAAGTGAAATTCGCGATTACTGTGCGCGTGAAGTGGAGTCTTTATGGGATGAAGTTAAACGTTTTGAAAATCCTCATCGCTATTATGTGGATTTATCGAAAAAATTATGGGATATAAAGAAAGAATTGTGCGTTAAAAATTCTTCAGCGGATAAATAATGAAAAAGGCATTTACTCATCTGGGTAAATGCCTTTTTAAAATGAGGATAAAACTACGATGTTTGAATATGATGATATAAAAAATTTTAATAAAACAGAGATGGCGATTTATAAATACATTATTGCTAATTTGGAGAAAATCCCGTATATGACTATTCGGGAAATAGCCGCTGAAAATCATGTTTCAACCACTACTTTTCTGCGTTTTTGCACTAAATCGGGCTTTTCAAGCTATAATGACTTTAAATCGAATTTAAAACAAATGACGGACAGTATTTCTAAAGTGCCGTCAATACAAAATTTAGATGAAATGTTTTTATTTTTTAAGGGAGTACATTCACCGGCATTTGAGGAAAAACTGCAACAGGCTGTGATTTTGCTGCGAAAAACGAATTTTATAATTTTTGCCGGTATCGGCTCTTCCGGTACATTAGCCCGATACGGTGCCAGATATTTCTCCAATCTCGGTAAATTTTCCGTAGGATTGGAAGATACACATTATCCGATAGAAAATTTCACTTATGAAAAAACAGCTGTCATTGCTATTTCTGAAAGCGGTGAAACACCTGAGCTTATAAATTTAATAAAAAAATTCCGGCAGAAAAACTGTCCCGTATTAAGTATAACGAATTTAACAAATTCTACTTTAGCCCGTTTATCCGACTGGAATTTTTCCTATAATCTAAAACATCAACGGATGAAAAATCTGTATAATATTACCTCTCAAGTACCGACGCTGTTTATTATGGAATCACTGGCCTGCCGTTTATAAAAAAACAGTTTGTTACTTTTTCCGTAACAGATTTTTTTATATAATAAGTTTAGTAATTATGCAAAGGATTTGATGACATGAATGAATTGGAGAAATGTCTGACAGGCAGATATTATGACTGTCATGATGAAATTTTTCTGCAATATAAAAATAAAGCTCGAAACCTGCTGGCAAAATATAATGCACTGGCTTATGACCAGAAAAAGGAAAAAACGGAAATTCTGCATAAACTCTGCGGCAGTATCGGTGATAACGTATCCGTTGCTTCGCCGTTTATCTGTGATTACGGCTGTAATATTCATATCGGCAGTAATGTATCAATAAATATGAACTGCACTTTTGTCGATTGTAATAAAATTATTATCGGCAATAACGTACTGATTGCCTCCAATGTGCAATTATATACGGCAACTCATCCCGTAGAGATAAAAGACCGTTTAATGCCGGGCTGGTATCCGGGCAGTAAAAAATATTTCTGTCAGACGTATGCCTTGCCTATCACTATCGGTAACGGCTGCTGGCTAGGCGGCGGTGTCATCGTCTTGCCGGGTGTTACTATCGGCGGTGGCTCAGTCATCGGTGCAGGCAGCGTAGTAACGAAGGACATACCGGCAAATTGCGTAGCCGTAGGCAATCCGGCCCGTGTAATTCGCCGTATCAATAAAGAATTTGTTCAGTGAAAATGAATAGTGAACCGCCTAATACTAAATTAAGCGGTTTTTTTATTTTCTGCTGATAATTAATCCGGCTAGAATAAGCACCGTGCCGATTATCTGCCACACCACTAATGTTTCGCCCAGCAGAATATAGGCAAACCATAAAGCACATACCGGCAGTAAATATTGATAAAGCGCCGTTCTTGTCGAGCCGATTTTGCCCACTGCATATACCCAGATGATATTACAGAGCCATAGAGCGAATATTCCAGAGTAAAAAACGCTAATCCATGCCGTGCTGGATAAATCGTCAAAATTCACGGTCTGCATTTCCGGAATACCTAGGATAAAAAATACTATCGCTGAAATTGTCATTAAATAACTGACAATCTGGCAGCTGGAATATCTATCGAGCAAATCCTTTGCATAGATTGTATAGTAAGCATTGGAAAATTGACCGAGAACAACGGCAACCGTTCCGATTAGATGGTAATTGGCAAAGCTGATTTCCTTGCCTGAACTGAAAATAATGCAAAGCACACCGCTGAAAGACAATACAATACCGACTGCCATTATGCCTGAGAGGGGAATTTTCTTGAAAATGCGGTTTAATAAAACGACGGCCAGCGGCATTATTGCTGAAGCTAAAGAAGCATTGCCGGCAGTGGTTTTAGATAAGCCGTATGTCAAACAAACCTGTGTTAAACAAAAGCCAAACAGACTGAGCAGAACAAGTGCCTTTAAATCCTGCCAGGGCATTTTTCGATAGGTATGTGTTCGATAGAGCCATATCCAGCAGAGAATACTGGCAATGGCAAGGCGCATTGCATTGTATGTAAAAGGACCGATTTGCTCAATACCTATTTTCATAACAGCATTATTGGAAGACCAGATTAAAATAACCGTCAGCATACAAAGCTCTAAAAAATATTTGCGTATCCATTTAAAATTTTTCAAAATACAAAACCTTCTTTTACTTAAAATAGTAAACGTTTACTTTTTCTTGTATAAAAATTTCGCGAATTAATTTTATTATACTCTGATTAATTTTATTGTCAACAGTATTTTTTGAAAACTTTAAATAAAATATTTTCTTTAGTTGCGTAATGAATAACTCAGTTGATTTTTTGGATACTTTCTTCTTGACTATGGCTTTAGACCATAGTTTAAAATGAGTATAGAAACCTGAATATATTGTTATTTATAGTATTTTACGAAAGGAAAGTGAATAATATGGCTAAAAAAACTGCATGGTATATGTTGCTTTTAGCAATTGCTTTGGAAGTGACGGGAACTTCTGTAATGAAATTTTTTGCCGTGCACGGACGAATAGAAGGCTATATTTTTATGCTCGTATTTATCGGTTTATCTTATTTTGCTTTAAGCAAAGCTGTGCTCAGAATTCCTATCAGCGTTGCTTATGCCGTATGGGAAGGCATCGGTCTGATAGGAACGGCTTTTGTTGCTTGGTTTATTTTTAATGAAGATATGCCGCTATTGAAAATTTTAGCTTTTACCGTTATTTTAAGCGGTCTTGTAATGATAAAAAAAGGTACGTATATTGCTGGAGGTAATAAAAATGACTGACGGTATTCTCGGTACAATTCTTATAATATGTTCTGTCTGTTTTGATGTGGTAGCCAATGTTTTTTTGAAGAAATCGCAGGGTTTCAAACGTAAATTATACGGATTGTCGGCAATATGCTGTGTCGGCATTGCTTTTTTATTTTTGGCAAAAGCTATTACTGTTATGGATTTAAGCATAGCTTATTCGCTTTTTGGCGCATTCGGTCTGCTTATTACTACTTTTGTTGACAAAACATTTTTCAATTTAAAAGTAACGCCGCTCGGGATTGCCGGTATAATCATGATGATTTCCGGTATAGTATTGATAAAAATGATATAGCATAAAAAGTTTGACAAAAGAATTTCTAAATGAAGAATAGAAATTCTTTTACATAAAAAATGTTTTAGACATAAAAAAACCGCCGGAATTATAATTCCAGCGGTTGGTTTTTAAAGAATTTATAATAGTACGGTTTCATTTCTTTGCGACTTTTTGGTGCAGGCCACAAATCGCCGACTGAGGTTACACGCATTGCAGCAGCCAAATGTTCGTATAGTTTAGGATTGTCTTTAGATAATGTATTGATTAAATCCTTAGCTTTCTGTCGCATTGTGTTGCCGTTGAACGGGCAGGGCGGTGCACACGGCTGCTGGCCGTGCAGAGATATGGCCGTACGTATCTCCTCTTCGCGGAAGTACAGCAGCGGGCGAATAACCGTTATATCGGAACGGCTAAGGTATGTTGACGGCAAAAACGTTTTTAGCTGGCCGGAGTAAAACAGATTCATAAAAAATGTTTCTACGGCATCGTCGTGATTGTGCGCATAGGCAACTTTATTGTAACCGTGCTCTTTAGCGTAGCCGTTTATTGCGCCGCGGCGGAAAAACGCACAGGAATAGCAGGCGTTTTTATTATCCTGATTGGCAATCGTTTCAGCGATATTGACTGCATGAATATGGTACGGTATATTCAGCCTGTCGCAGAATTTCTGCATGGCTTCACAGGAGAAATCTTCAGTAAACATAGGATTGATGGTAATAGCACCTAAAGAAAAATTTTTCTTTAAGGTGTTTTTTAATTCTGTAAGCGCGTAAGCCATAAACAAGCTATCTTTGCCGCCAGACAAACCGATTAAAATTCTATCATCATCTTCAATAAGTTGAAACTCAACCACAGCACGGATTAGGCGGCTGAGATATTCTTTTGGTAATGACTGCATAAAAAATCCTTTCATTAGATATTATTAAGATAGAACTACTATATTTATAGATTTTAATATAAACTTTTATTTAATAAAATAATTATTTCTATATTTCCAGAGGGATAGTCTTTGGGAAAATATATTCCCGTACAATACTTATTAATGTTTATCAAAGAGAGCGGATTTTCTTACAGCTGCTGTAGGAGTTTCCGTACAATACTTATTAATGTTTATCTAGTCCATTTGCAATTAAAGCGCTATTAGAATATAGGTTTCCGTACAATACTTATTAATGTTTATCCCGACATTGTAAATGCGATTAACATAGCATAATTCTGTTTCCGTACAATACTTATTAATGTTTATCTAATTGAAAAATAAGGATTTATAAATACAGTATAGCTAAAAAATGCTTATTTGACAATATTTTTCTATTTTTTACCAAGTGGATAGTGGTTTTGCAGATTTAGGCGAAAACACTTTGTCAGTATTTATAGTTAAAAAATGTAGAATTTTTCTGCATTTAATGGCTGGTAATTTTGCTAAGCAGTTTATTATTTGATAATTTTATAGTATTATATTGAAAGAGACTTTAGAAATATAAAGTAAAGGAATTTGGATTGTTGTAAAATGAAAGTATATCAGATAAGAATGAAGCTGTATCTGCTGGAGGATATTTCAGCGGAAAATATTCAAATAAAAGTTACGGATTTTATTGACCGGGCTTTTTTAAAGGAGCGTTCGCTGTCTATTTTACATGAGATAAATACATACAAGAATTACTGTTATGATTTGCCGTATCCGGTTGAACCGGATAAAATTTACAAAAAAGGTCATATCTATACATTAACGGTACGTACTATTGATGAACGTATGGCGGATTTTTTTCAGCATATTTGCATAAATACGTATACGCGGTATATAAAAGGATTAACAGCGGATTTTCGCATTGTACCGCAGAAAATTTTTGAATTTATCTATACATTGACACCGTTGATTGTAAAAGATGAACAGGGTTATTGGCGCAATATTATGAGTGAAACGGAGTTCGGTAAACGTATTCAGATTAATCTCATAAAAAAATGGAACTTATTCAATCAGGATAATATAACAGATGATTTTGAACTATATACGACAATGGAGTTCTTAAACAGAATGCCTGTACCGGCAGTTTATAAAAATGTGAAACTGTTGGGAGATAAAATCCGTTTGAGTGTCGCGGATAATGAAGCGGCACAAAATCTGGCATATATGTCACTGGGAACAGGCCTCGGCGAGATGAATTCCCGCGGTTTCGGCTTTATAAATTACCGCTGGCTTTAACTATAAAAAAGCTGCATGAAATGCTTAATATATTCATGCAGCTTTTTTTATTCGGGTTATTTTTTTTCGATAGCATCGATAGCATCGATTACGGCACTTCTGAAACCTTTGCGTTCCAGTGTCGCCACACCGACAATAGTTGTACCTGCCGGAGAACATACGGCATCTTTCATAGCTCCGGGATGAGAGCCTGTTTCAAGTTGCAGTTTGCCCGTACCCACTACCATTTGGCTTGCCAATCTGTAGGCAACAGGACGGGACAGACCGTGCATAACGCCGGCATCGGCAAGAGCTTCAATAAACATGCTGGCAAAAGCAGGTCCGCAGCCTGCTACTGTTCCGCCGATGGATAACTGGTTCGTTTCCACGAATTGTACTATGGAAATAGTAGAAAAGAGTTCTGTGAATAATTTTAATTCTGCTTCATCAAGAGAATGAGTGTTTTCACAAATGAAAATACCTTCACCTATTGATACCGGCGTATTCGGTACGGTACTTAAATGATGTGTGCCCGGCAGTAAAATTTCTTCATATTTGGCAAACGGGAAATTTGCCGCAATGGAAATGACTGTTTTGTGCTGTAATTCCTGCTTTATAGGCGTGATTACTTCTTCAATCATATACGGTTTTACGGCGATGATTACAATATCGGTATTATCAACCACTTCTTTTGCCGTTTGGCACGGATGTATGCCTTTTTCCCGGGTATTTCTACATAACTTATCCCAGTTTTTCGCACAAGCGTAAATTTGGCTGCCGTCAAGTGCTTTTTGGCGGATTAATCCGGTAGCGATGGCACTGCCCATATTACCGAAACCGATAATCCCTAATTTTAAATCGTTAAACATGTTGACACCTCAATAAAAAATCATTTTTTTATTTTTAATATAGTATATACTTTTTTTACATTGTGTGCCATATTTTTATATAGTTTAAGGTTGAAACCTAATTGTTTGAAAGAGTTCGTTCTGCTTTGCCGAACAGTTGATTTTTAAATTCAGGCATAATTATTGACAACTTACTTTGCTAATATTACTTAATTTATTTTTACAGAATGTATGCTGTCTGTATTTCCTTTCAGACAGGGCACGCCGCAACCGTTTTGTATTAATTGTATCGAAATATTTTCGTGCCAGAATATTCGGCAGCGCCACACCGATTGTAATAGCCAGTATAACCAGCATGGCATTTACTCCGCTCTGCACGGCAAGCAACAGTTCATTGGCACTCAATGTATCTATATCGATGATATTGAACAGCAGCCTGTACATAAAAATTCCCGGCATCAAAGCTATCGCTGACGGTATGACAAGTACATGCGTAGGTACATGAAACCAGTGAACTGCTTTAATTGCAATCATACTGACTGTCATGGCTCCGAGAAAAGTTCCTATCGGCATGCCTACCCCCAGCAAATCCATGGATAACGTGCGTACACATACGCAGATTACGCCGCCCAGCCCAACAACCCATAAAAGGCGCGGCGGAACATCAAACATTGTTGAAAATCCGGCGGAAGCAATAAATGCAGATATTACATAAATAATATACGGCTGATGGCTAATCATCTCGATATGCGTAAAATCAGCCACACTGAAAATCTTTATAGCAAATAAAATACCGAAAGTCATTGCTCCTACCATAAGAAGCGTATTCATAGCACGTGTCATGCCGGCAGTAATATATCCGTCCAGCATGTCTTCTAGTGCATTAATCAGCGGTACTCCCGGCACGATAAAAATGGCACAGGCAAGCATGGGATACCATGGTGTTGAACTGAATGGCAGAAAATGCGTAAAATACGCTACCGTTGTTGCGAAAAATGATGATATCTGGATTGCTACATATGGATTTATTTTTCCCTTTACGCATACACTGCGGATAAAGAAACCGATAAAGGCCGCAAGTGCCGTATACAGTGCCGCTATAAAATCGCAGCCGAACATCTTGCCTACGCCGCCGCAGGCAAGTGCAGCTCCAAGGTTTATTATGAATGAAGTATATTTATTTTTCTTTTTGACGATTTTATCTAGTCTTTGGCTGAACTGCTCTACGGAAAAATCTTTTTCAATTCCTTCCCATGTAAGACGGCTGACTTCTGATATTATCTGCATATCAACATTATGCTGCTGACATTTTTGCAGTTTTGTTATGTGATAATTATCGGCACTTACCGTAATCATTATCGTAGTATAAGTAACATGTATCTGAATTTGTTCATCGAATATATTGGCAAAAGCTGCCGTTCTCTTCATGGAGCGGACAATTCTGTTCGTATCGGCGGAGTTTTCCATCAAAAGCTGTCCTACACGTAAAATAAGCTGTACTTTATTATTAAGCTCTATATATTTTTCATCTACCATAAAATTCCCTACCTATATTCCTACAAATACATATTTTAATTAATTATGCCGTGTGCTTATTATATATTAATCATCAGCACAATAAACATCTTCCCAAAATAATTGTATCATTTAATTTTATATTTTGCGATATCAATATTAGAGAATAATCTGTATATGCAATCATTATAGAGCAGTTCAGTGCTATTAAAAATATACTTAGAATATAAATTGAATTGGATAAATACAATGAAAAAGGTATAAGGTATAATGAAAAAAATAAAAGCCCTTTTTAAGGGCTTTTATTTTACATATTATGGATAAATCGGGAAATCGGCTTATAAACAAACCAAGTGATTACGGCATTTATGCCGGCTTTAATCAGATTGAACGGAATGATTGCCGGCAGTAGAAGTTCGACAACTTTTTCCATCGGTGCGCCCAAAAATAGTGGCGTAAATATCAGATTGCAGAAAACCATAACTGCTGTCATAGCCGCAGCACCGCAGACAAGTGCTACACACGCTGCCGTTTTGGTGCGCGTTTTCTGATAAATTGTTCCGGCAACAAGTACAAAACTTCCTGTTGCCAATATGTGCATCAATATACCGATAGGTCCGCCGTCACCGCTGATAAACAGCCCTTGTAGAATAGAAACAAGCACGGTTAAAATGAGACCGCCGCTTGTTCCGAATAAAAATGTGCCGATTAAAATAGGCACATCGGCCGGGTCATATTTCATAAAAGGCACAGCCGGTAAAATCGGAAAGTTTATCAATATAATCAGAACTAGAGACAGTGCCGTCAGCATTCCCATACCGGTTAAAGTACGTGTTTTATTTGTTAGCATTTTACCACCTGAAAATACATTATTTAACCCGTTGTTTTTACAGTATGAACTGAAATTCTTTAACTGGACAAACAGGTACTTATATCATAATACAAAATAAATTAAGCTGGCAATATCTACTGAACTTGAACCTCCATTTTCATTAAATAATCATTAAAATCCGTTTCCGACAAATAGTTTAATAAATCTTCCTGATAAATGTTTCCGATTACATCATATCCTTTATCTGTAAGCTCGTCAATAAAATCAGCATAAGCTTCCGTTAAATCTTTGTATGAACCGCATATATATTTTATGGCATATTTCCCGGCCGGTTTTATGTGAAGTTGTTTATTGTTTACTTTTCTAAATATCTTGGTACAGTAAAAAGTTGGTCTGTATTCTTTGTTTTTTACATTGTTCAGACTGATGATTTCTCCCATCATAAAAGTATAGGAAAAATTATATTTAGTACAGTAATTGACATGATTAAAAATCGCTTCATACATTGATTTCTCTGTGAATTTTTTTTCGCTTGGCGTTACAATGAAATATTCTTCATCTTTATCCATAAATTCAATCTTATTAATTTCTACATCAAATGCACTTTGTGTTAAATTGATTGTGTTTTTTAACAAATTACGCAACCTTTTCAAGCGTTCGATTTCTTCATGGATTTTTTTATCTTTTTCTTTAAGCATGACTAAAAAAGTATTTGTATTGCGGTTATCCATATAGTTTTTTATTTCCGACAAATTCATGCCTACTTCTTTTAAAAGTGTTATCATATCGTATAAATATGCTTGATTAACCGAATAATAGCGGTAACCGTTTTGTGCCACTTTTGCCGGTTTTAAAAGTCCGATGTCATCATAATGAAATAGAGTGTCCTTTGTCGTATTGCAAAGTTTGGCAAATTCTCCCGTTTTTAAATACGTCTGTGACATGATTTAATCCTTTCTGCCCTCTGTATAAATTTTTTTATGCGGAAAATTTTTCTTGGCTTTTTCCATAGCTTCTTTACTTGGATAATAGCCTACTTCTATTTTCGTACTATCTTTATCCTTATTATTATTTTTATCTTTTTGCAAAATTTCCAGCAGTTTTTTCAATTTTTTCAGCATTATTATTCTCTCCTTTAAATAAAAATAGTCCTTCAGCCGCTGTTTATCAGCTGAAGGGCTATTTTTATTTTATATTTAGTTATTTCTTTCTTCTATGATTTTTTCGCTGATTTTTGCCGGTACTTCTTCATAATGAGAAAATGTCATAGTGTAGCTGCCGCGTCCCTGCGTTGCGGAACGGAGGTCGGTTGCGTATTTGTAAAGTTCAGCCTGAGGAACCTGTGCTTCAATAATACATGTATCATGCGTCGGGCTTTCCGTACTCATGATGCGACCGCGTTTCGTGTTGATACCGCTGATTACATCACCCATATAATATTCCGGAATGGTGATTTTCAGATTGCAGTACGGTTCTAAAAGTACCGGTTTGGCTTCCGGTACGCCTTTTTTGATGGCAATGGCTGCTGCCGTTTTAAATGCCATTTCCGAAGAGTCAACCGTATGATATGAACCGTCATACAGATTTACTTTGATATCGACCATCGGATAACCTGCTAAAATACCGGTCTGAAGTGTTTCACGCACGCCTTTTTCGACAGCCGGAATATATTGACGAGGCACGGCACCGCCGACAATTGTTTCCGTAAAGGTAACACCGCTGCCAAGTTCGCCCGGACTGAATTCGAGCCATACATCACCGTATTGACCGTGACCGCCGCTTTGTTTTTTGTGTTTGCCTTCAACTTTGCTCGTGCCGCGGATTGTTTCACGATAGGCGATTTCCGGTTTATACAGTTTTGCCGTAACACCGAATTTATTTAAAAGTTTTTCTAATGCAATATCAAGATGAGCTTCGCCGACACCACTGATTAACAAATCACCCGTTTCCGTATTTTTTTCCAGTTTGAGTGTAGGGTCTTCATCAATTAAGCGGGTCAAAGCATTGCCGATTTTATCCTCATCTGCTTTTTTATCGGCTTTGATTGCCATAGTAAACATGGAATCGGCATATGTTACCGGCTCATAACGGATAGGATTTTGTTCATCACAGAGCGTATCGCCCGTTTTTGTCGATTGCAGCTTCGTTACAATCACGATATCCCCTGCATGAGCGATTTTCTGTGCCTGCTGATTTTTACCGCAAGCAGTATAGAAGTTGGCTACGCGTTCCGTCTTATCAGATGTTGTATTGTACAGCATAGCGTTTTCCTGCAACGTGCCGGATAAAACTTTCAGATAACTGATACGTCCGATAAACTGGTCAACAACTGTTTTAAATACGTAACCGGAAAAAGCATCTTCCGTGTTACGTTCAACGAGTTCGTTCGTTTTCGGATTAATGCCCATAGAAGAACGGAAATACGGCGTAGGCATATATTCAACGATGCTGTTCATAAGCTGTCTGAAACCGATACCTTTGGCTGCGCTGCCGCAAAGCACAGGGAAAATACGTGCATTGACAATACCTTCAATTAATGCGGCTGCAACTTCTGTTTCAGTGATTTCTTCGCCTTCGAGATATTTTTCCAGCAGTTCATCATTAAATTCAGCACATGTTTCCATAAGCATATGGCGTGCCTCATCGATTTCCTCTTCCATATATTCCGGAATTTCGTAAATCAATTCCTTATTTTTTATTAAAACTTTCGTATTCATGGTAATGAGGTCTGCTACACCCTGAAAACTTGCTTCACTGCCGATTGGAAGCTGGATAGGTACGACACCTTTGCCGTATTTGGCACGCAATTCTTCTACGACTTTTTTGAAATCAGCATGTTCTCTGTCCATTTTATTGATGAAAATAGCACGCGGCAGGGACATTTCCTCTGCATATTTCCAAGCCTTATCTGTTTCGACTTCTACACCGGAAACGGCTGATACGACTACGATAGCCGCTTCACACGCCATAAGTGCCGATTTTACCTCTCCTGTGAAATCAGGGTATCCAGGAGTGTCCAGTAAGTTTATTTTATATCCTTGCCACTGGCAGGATGCAAGCGATGTGTCAATCGTCATTTTGCGTTTGATTTCTTCCGGTTCATAATCAAGAATGGATGTTCCGTCTTCCGATTTGCCGACGCGATTTACAGCACCGCTTTTGAACAGACAATTTTCCGCAATCAACGTTTTGCCGGATTTTCCGTGTCCTACTAATGCTAAATTTCTTAATTGAATACTGTTGAATTCCGTCATATAAAAATCCCTCCTGGATATAAAATCTTTTCAATATATCTATACTTATAAATATTCTCTGAAAATTTACAATCCCCTTTAAAAACTATAAAAAAATTTAATAAAATTAAATTTATTGACAATATTTTTTCTCTCAACTATGATTTTTTATAAGAATTATTTTATTAACGAGGTTGAATATGGATAATCAGACAATTACGGATATATTATTTGCTCAGTATCATCAATTTTTTGAATCAGAAAAGAAAATAGCCAATTATATTATTGAACATCATAAGCAGGTTATAAATATGACCATTAAAGAACTTGCTAAAGCTTGCGGAGCCAGTGAGGCATCCATTTCCCGTTTCTGCCGCAAATGCGGTGCCAAAAGTTTTCATCATCTGAAAATAGAACTTGCCCGCGAACGTGTTTCTAATGATACGACGATAAAAGTTTCCAATGATATTTTGCGTGAAAATATTCCACAGTCTTTGCAGAATATTTTAGCTAATAAAATTGCTGAATTGACTGCTACTGTAAATATGATTGACCCGGCTGAACTGGATAATATTCTAAATGCAATTCAAAAGGCCAAAATGGTACAGATTGCAGCAGTTGGCAACACTATTCCTGTGGCTTTGGACTGCGCTTTTAAATTCAATGAAATCGGTATACCTACAGTTTCGGGCTCCATCTGGGAAACACAGGCAGCCTACAGTCTCAGTCTGACAGAGGACGATGTTTTAATTGCTATTTCCAATTCCGGGGAATCGAGCAAAATATATTCCATGGTGAAGTTGGCAAACAGTCGTAACGTAACAACCATCGGCATAACGAACAATAAAAATTCGGCAATCGGGAAAATTACAAAATATCATTTGCAGACTGCTACACGTGAAAAATTATTTCTGGATGAATTCTGTTTTTCGCGTATATCAGCTTCCACTATAATAGAAATTCTCTATCTATTTTTAATCACGGACCAGAAAAACGCCTATCAGCGTTTGAGTCAATGCGAGGAAATGTTTGCTGATGAAAAGCTTTAAGAAAATAATTTTCATGAATTTGTTATTGACAAAATTAAATCGTCATGCTACTCTTAGTTTAAGAAAAATAATTTCTTATTAATATGATTTATGAAATTTATTTTAAAGGTTGTGCCGATATGAAAAAATTATGTGCTCAAAAAGCTTTGGGTCTGATAAAAAATGATATGATAATCGGGCTCGGAGGAGGAACGACGATAAGTTATTTAATTGAATACATCAAAGAGGCAGATTTAAATGTTAAAATCGTATCTCCTTCATATAAAACAGCTCAACTTTGCTGGCAGGCAGGTCTTTTTGTTGTACCTGCTCATGTTGTGCATCATCTTGACATTGCTTTTGACGGCTGCGATGAGGTTGACTTTGATTTAAACGCATTAAAAAGCGGCGGTGCTATTCATACAAAGGAAAAAATTATTGCTTCTATGGCAGATAAATATGTTTTATTGGTAGATGAAACAAAGGTCTTTGAAAAATTGCCGTTTAATCATCCTGTTGCCGTAGAGGTCATACCGGAAGCAAAATCCTATGTTTTACATAAATTACGTCTGCTGGCGGATAAAGTCGTACTGCGTGAAAGTTCTGCTAAAGATGCAATGACTGTAAGCGATAATGGCAATATGATAATTGATGCGTATTTTACGAATGTGGATAATGTAAAGGATTTGAATGAAATTTTAATGATGACGGCAGGTATTGTGGATACATCGTTATTTTACCAAATTGCGGATAAGGCGATAGTTGTCGGAAAATCCGGTATAAATATAATGGAAAGGAAATGATTTCGATGAAATACAACTGGGGAATAGTCGGTACAGGCTGGATTGCAAAAGAGATGGGTGAAGCACTTCAAAATTGTGGCCGCGGTATTTTTGCCGTATGCAGCGGTAAAGCCGCCAATGCAAAAGCATATGCTCAAAAATATAAAGTGGAGCACGTTTATGATAATGTGGATGAAATGCTGAAAAATAATGATATTGATATAATATATGTTGCTACTCCGCATAATCTTCATTATGAAATTGTAAAGAAGGCGTTGTTAAACGGAAAACATGTTTTCTGTGAGAAAGCTATTACCGTAAATGCCGGTCAGTTGGAAGAATGCTGCGCTATTGCAAAGGAAAGAAATCTTATTATCTGCGACGGAACGACTATTTTGCATATGCCGCTGTATAAAAAATTAAGAGAAATTATAGACAGCGGGAATTTAGGCAAAGTAAAAATGGTACAGGTAAACTTTGGCAGCTGCAAAGAATATGATGTGAACAACAGGTTCTTTTCCAAAAAACTTGCCGGCGGCGCACTTTTGGATATCGGCGTATATGCCGTTTCATTTGCCCGCTTCTTTATGAAGAGCAGAGCAAATGTCATATTGACTACGGCAAATTATTTTGAAACAGGTGTAGATGAAACTTCCGGCATTATTTTGAAAAATCCGGATGATGAAATGGCGGTAATTGCATTGACTATGCGTGCAAAACAGCCAAAACGCGGTGTTGTCGCCTGTGAAAACGGTTATATTGAAATAAATGATTATCCTCGTGCTGCAAGCGCAACCATTACTTATACTGTGGATAATAAAAAAGAAGACATTTCTTCAGGAGAATGTTCGAAGGCTCTTGAATATGAAATAGCAGATATGGAAAATTATGTTAATACGGGAGACGGTACGGAAAATCTGCAAATCGTGCGTGATGTTATGTTTACATTGACAGCGATACGCAATCAATGGGGTATGAAATATGATTTTGAATAAATTATGCCGTTCGGATAAAAACCTATAATAAAAATGCCCAAAGACGCAAACCTTTGGGCATTTTTATATTTCGTTAAAATTTTTATTGATTTTTATATTGAGGCATAGGATAATAATTAAATAGTTAATTAATCTTAGATAGGAGAATAATGATGAAAGACAAATTATGGACAGCCAATTACATCTGGAATATCATAAATAACCTTCTGTTATTCATTGTATTTTATCTATTTATGGTATATTCCACGAAACTAGCAATCAGTAATTTTAATGCTACAGTAAGTATGGCAGGGTTAGCTTCCGGCATTTATATAGTAGGAGCACTGGTAGCAAGGCTTTTAATCGGGCGTTATATGGATTTTATCGGCCGTAAACGTATGCTGGTATTATCCGCTGTCTTACATATGATTTTTACCGTATGTTATCATTTTATTGATACGATGTTCTTTTTATGTATAATACGTTTTCTACATGGTGTAACATACGGAATGGCATCAACAGTGATAGCTACGAATATCGCTTCAATCGTACCGGAAAGCCGCCGCGGCGAGGGTATTGGCTATTTCTCGCTAAGTGTTACTTTGGGTTCGGCGATAGGGCCGTTTCTGGGCATATGTCTGCCGCAGATTAATGCTCTTTTTGCACTTGTTTTGTGTGATATTCTTTCTGTAAGCATTGTAATAATCTCTTTGATGCTTAAAATTGACGAAATAAAAATCGGTTTTCGTCAGCGGGTGGAAGTCAAATCTCTGCGCCTGCGTACTTTTCTTGAACCGACAGCTATGCCTATAGCGACAGTCGCACTTTTAGGTGCAATCGGTTATTCTGCCGTTATGAGCTATA